>Ga0210040_10003270_pt1 | contig 22049 bp, 20 predicted proteins | sample CryGeyCG12114_NA_FD_185462 | JGI IMG/M metagenome (GOLD analysis project Ga0210040, IMG submission 185462) | Groundwater microbial communities from aquifer - Crystal Geyser CG19_WC_8/21/14_NA (SPAdes) (version 2) | ecosystem: Environmental > Aquatic > Deep subsurface > Groundwater | place: USA...
GTGCACGAGGTCGTCGACCTCGCGGAGTTCGTCGGCACGCACGACGAGCGGATCACCTGGCGCCACCTGCTGCAGCAGTCGAGTCAGTGGGAGGGCGAGCTCTGGGGCAAGCCCACCAGCGTCGACGCGCAGAGCTCCCGCGAGGGCACCGAGACGCACGGCACACCCCCCGGCCAGGGCTGGGCGTACAACGACGTCCGCATGAACCTGCTCGCGCTCGCCTTGACGCTGCTGTTCGGCAGGTCGCTGGCGGACGTGCTCCGCGACCGCGTCATGGTGCCGTTGGGGGCTTCCGGTCGATGGTCGTGGCACGGCTACCGCACGAGCACGATCGTGCTCGAGAGGCGGCCGGTGCAGGTGGTGTCCGGCGGCGCGCACTGGGGTGGGGGCCTGTTCGTCCCGGCTCGCGACCTGGCACGGATCGGGCAGCTGTTCCTGGACCGAGGCATGCACGGCGGGACCCGGTTGCTGAGCGCTGAGTGGATCGAGCAGTCGTGGTCCCCGTGCCCGGTGAAACCGGAGTACGGCTACCTGTGGTGGCTGAACGACGACCAGATCCCCTGGCCGGGGGCGCCGTCGACCGGTCGCAGCGCCCGCGGCAACGGCGGACGGCACCTGCTCTGGGTCGATCCCGCGCGTGAGCTCGTCCTGGCTTCGCACTGGACCGAGGAGCCGCTCGAGCTCATCCGTCAGGTCTCCGACACGATCAGGTCCTGACCGACGCATTTCGCGGCGCCGTCCCTGCCGACTGCGCCGAGGGTGTGCGGCCCCGGCCTCGTGCGGGAAGACACGCCCGGGTACCTACGCTCGTCCCGTGCCCGACGTCCTCACTCCCGGCCTGCTGGCGATCGTGGCCGGCGCTGCTGTCGGGGCGGGTCTGTTCGTGCCCTACGTCGCCGTGAGCTACCGCCGACGCGGCGGCCTGTCAGCCCGGCGCCTGCTGCTGTGGCTCGCCGCACTGGTGTTCTTCTGGGCGATCTGGGCCTACACGCTGCTGCCGCTGCCGGAGACCGACGCGGTGCGCTGCGCTGGACTGAACCTGCGGCCAGGAGCCTTCGTCGACGACGTCCGGGATGCCCTCGCCCGACCAGGCCGCGCCTTGACCGACCCAGGCGTGCTGCAGGTCCTGCTCAACGTCGTGCTGTTCGTCCCGCTCGGGCTCCTGCTGCGGCTGCTGAGTGGCCGCGGCATGCTCGCCGCGGGTCTGGCAGGTCTGGCCACCAGCGCCCTGGTCGAGACGACCCAGCTCACCGGGGTCTGGGGCGTCTACCCCTGCGCCTACCGCGTCTTCGACGTCGACGACCTGCTCATCAACACCGTCGGCGCGCTCGTCGGGTCCGCCATCGCCCTCGCCGTAGCAGGGCGCCTGGGCGCCCGGGAACGAGCCGCGGCCGCCGACCGACCGCAGCCGGTCACGCGACGTCGCCGTGCGTTGGGCATGGTGTGCGACGGTCTCGGCCTGTACTCCACCGTCTTCCTGGTGCGCCTCGCGGTGCAGCTGTGGCTGCAGTTCGTCGCCGAGGACCGCGCGGCCCTGCTCGCGGGAACGGCAGCGTCGACCATCGGCACGGCGGTCGGCGTGGGCGTCTGGCTCGTCCTCGTCCTCACGACCGGCCGCTCGGTCGGCGACTACGCCGTACGGGTGCGCTTCTCGCCCGGAGTGCTCCCGGAGTGGCTGGCCCGTGTCGTCCGCTTCGCTGCAGGAGCCGGCGGCTACGTCGCGCTCGATGCGCTGCCGGCCCTCGGGAGCACGCTGGCGACGCTGCTGCTGGTGAGCACCGTCGTGCTGCTCGTCGTGTTCCGCGACGGCCGCGGGCTTCCCGGGGCGATCGGTGGCCGGCGCGTCGTCGACGAGCGCGCAGGACGCATCGAGCTGTAGCGCCCCCTCACCGCCCCGACGACAGGCAGCGGTGCCCGTGTCCGTGGAGTCCGGTCACAGCACCGAGAAGGCACGCCCTGGACGGCCGGTCGCCGCGAGCAGCAGTGCGCCGGCACGGTCGCCGGCGACGGCGAGATCGGCAACCAGCTGGAGCGCCTGGGTCGCAGCCGCGGCAGGCACGTCGTGGGGCAGGTCCAGCGCCACGGCGAGGTCTGCGGTGTGCACCGCCAGCTCGAACGTCCGCGTCGGCAGGTAGTCCGAGAGCCGCATCCCGCCCGCGAAGGTCGTCACGAGCTCGCTGCCGTCGCTGCCGTCGACGAGCACCAGCACACGGGCCGCGAGGTCTGCCAGGGCAGCTCGCGGGTCCTCGCCCAGGGCCGTGCCCGCATCGCGGCCGCGCTGCGCGACCTCGGGACCGACCGCCGCCCGGCTCGTCGCCCGGAAGTAGTCGGCCGCCGACTCCACCTCGACGGCCGCAGCCGGCCGGGCCAGGTAGGTCTCGACCGTCAGCAACGACCGGCTCGTGTGGCCGACGAGGGCGCGGACGTCCCACTCGCCGAGGCCGGGCGAGCTCCACCGGTCGTCGACGAGCGCAGCGGTACGGAGGAACCACGCGGTCGCCTCCCGGAAGGCTGCCCGGCTCTCAGCCCAGGAGGCGGTCATGCGCGCGGGCCCCGTCCGGCCAGGCGTGCCTCGGCGCGCGCGAACGCGTGCGCGATCGGCACGTCCGTGGAGGAGTGCGCCAGGATCGAGGCGAAGATGACGAGCGCGACCAGGTGGAACATCTCGTCGGCCCGTGGCACGGAGGCCTCGAGGATCAGCAGGCCGTAGACCACCGAGGCGAAGCCCTTGGGCCCGAACCACGCCGCGACCGCCTGCTCGGGCAGGGGCAGGCCGCTCCTGGCCAGCGACAGGAAGATCGCGGCAGGCCGGGCGAGGACCAGTGCGAGCAGGGCGAACACGTACCCGGAGAACGGGATCTCCCCGAGGAACGACGGCGAGATGAGCGCCCCGAACACCAGGATCGCCGCCAGCTTGAGCAGCTCTGTGACGAGCTCGCCGAACTCCCCGAACGACTCCTCGACCTCGGGCGCCAGGGTCGCGATGGTGATGCCGGCGGTGAAGGCCGCGAGGAAGAGGTTGGCGTGGGTGGCGCTCGCGATGCCGAGCACCATCAGCCCGATGGACAGCCCGCCGAGCGAGGCGTAGAGCGGCGTCGCGGACGTGTGGCGGCTGCGGATGAGCAGCACCGCCACGGCCGGGACGACAACGCCGAGCACCACGCCGAGCGCCAGCTCGCCCAGCAGCGACGGCGCCGAGAGGTCGTCGCTCGCCAGCACGGAGATCAGGACGAGCACGACCGGCAGCGCCAGCCCGTCGTTCAGGCCGCTCTCGACGTTGAGCAGCGAGCGCAGGCGCGAGGGCACCTCCGGTCGGCCCACGATGGCCGAGGCGAACACCGGGTCGGTCGGCGCGAGCACGGCCCCGACCAGCATGGACTGCGTCCAGGGCAGCCCCGCGACGTAGTGCGCCAGGACGGCGGTGACACCGAAGGTGAGCGGCATGCCGAGCACGAGCGCGCGGCCGGGCAGCCGCCAGGCCGACCGGAGGTCGGAGAAGCCCACGCGCATGCCGTCGGTGTAGAGGACGCTGAACAGGGCCAGCTCGGCGAGGCCGACGACGATCTCGTCGTCCGGCTCGAGCGTCAGGACCCCGGTCACCCCCTCACCGAGGACGAGGCCCGCGAGCAGGAACAGCACGGCCGTCGACAGCACCGTCCGGTGGGCCACTCCGGAGATGAGCACGCCCACGAACAGCACGACGGAGAACGCGAGCAGCAGGACCATGTCGCCCCCCTACCCGCAGCGGCGGGGGTGCGGCGTCAACGCCAGACGACGACGCCGACGACCACTCCGAGCCAGAAGACGCCGGTCGACGACGCGACCGGGTGTTCGGCCCACCACCGGGCGAGCCCGTCCTGACGGGTGGTCGGTGCAGTGCTCACGGTGCCTCCTCGAACGAGAGCGACGTCACAGGGTGACCCGATCGACACGGCTCCGCCCCTTCGTCGCGGACCGGGTCGCGACAGGATGACACCTGCGAGGAGGTGGCAACAAGGCGATCGGAGGTCCGATGACGGGCTCGGCGGTGCACGCCCGAACCACGACGGCGCCGTACGCCCTCCCGGTCCGGGCCGGGACGCTGCGGCCGCTGCTGCTGCGCCTGCACTTCTACGCCGGTGTCCTCGTCGCGCCGTTCATCTTCGTGGCGGCGGTCACCGGTGGGCTCTACGCGCTGTCCACGCCGATCGAGGGCGTCGTGTACGGCCACCTGCTCGAGGTCGACCCGGTGAGCGACGCGATGCCGCTGTCCGAGCAGGTCGCGGCGGCGCAGCGCGTCAGCGACGTGCCCGTCCTCGTGGGGGTCCGGCCGGCACCCGGCCCGGAGGGGACGACCCGCGTCCTGTTCGACGACGGGACGCTCGAGGAGTCCGTGGCGCACGCCGTCTTCGTCCATCCCGGCACCGGGGAGGTCCTCGGGCAGGAGCCCGTCTACGGCACCTCGGGCTCGCTGCCCCAGCGTGCCTGGATCGACCACCTGCACCGGTCGCTCCACCTCGGCGAGGCGGGACGCGCGTACAGCGAGCTCGCGGCGTCGTGGCTGTGGGTCGTCGCCCTCGGCGGGCTGGTCCTGTGGTCCGGCCGGCGTCGGCGGCGGCCGGTCCGGGACGCGGTCCTGCCCGACCGGGCCGCGCGCGGCAGAGCGCGGACCCGCTCGCAGCACGGCGTGCTCGGCGTCTGGCTCCTGGTCGGGCTGCTGGTGCTGTCCGCGACCGGCCTCACCTGGTCCCGCTGGGCCGGGGCGAACATCACCGACCTCCGCAGCGGGCTGGGCTGGCAGACCCCGACGGTCACGACCGACCTGGCCGTCAGCACTGCCAGTGATCCCGCCGACGTGGACCGCGTCCTCGCCGCGGCCCGCGCCGCCGGGTTGACGTCCGACCAGGTCGAGGTGCGCCTCCCGGTCGCCGACGGGCAGGCGTGGACGGCGACCGAGGTGCACCGCGCCTACCCGACGCAGGTGGACGCCGTGGCGGTGAGTCCCACGACGTTCGAGGTCGTGGACGAGGCCCGCTTCGCCGACTACCCCGTCATGGCCAAGCTCGCCCGCTGGGGCGTCGACGTCCACATGGGGACGCTGTTCGGCCTGCCGAACCAGCTCGCCCTCGCGGCGCTCGCCTTCGGCCTCGCCGTCCAGGTGGTCCTCGGCTACCGCCTGTGGTGGCAGCGCCGCCCCTCCGCCGCCGGGTCCTTCGCCGTGGGCCCGCCGGCCGCCCGCGGGGCGTGGCGGTCAGCCCCGCTGCCCGCCCTGGCGGGCCTGGCCGCGGTCACCGTCGCCGTCAGCTGGTTCCTGCCGCTGCTCGGCGCCAGCCTGGCCGCGTTCCTCGTCCTCGACACCGTGCTGGGCGTGCGTGCCCGCCGACGTCGCGCGCCGGCCGTGCCCGCGCAGCGGATCGACGCCGGCACGGCGCGACTCGTCCTGACCGCCGCCGCCGCCGCGGTGCTCGGCGCGGCTGCCGTCCTCGTCGCCACCGGACTCGACGAGCGACCGGGCGAGGGGTCGCCGGAGGTCGGCTTCGCCCGCGACATGCAGGTCCACCACGCGCAGGCCGTCGCGATGGCCTCGATGGCGCTCGACCGCAGCAGCGACGACGAGGTCCTCGCGATGGCCCTCGACATGGTGCAGACCCAGCAGGCGCAGATCGGCATGATGCACGGCTGGCTGTCGACCTGGGAGGTGCCGCGCTACGGCGACGACGAGGCGATGGCCTGGATGGGCCACCCCGTCGACGGCCTCATGCCGGGCATGGCGACACCCGAGCAGATGGGCCGCCTCGCCGCCGCCCGTGGGCCGGCGTTCGACCTGCTCTTCGTGCAGCTCATGCACGCCCACCACAGCGCGGGACTGCCGATGGCGCAGGCCGTGCTCGACGCGAGCGACGTGCAGCCCGTCGTCGAGCTCGCCACGAGCATCCGCGACAGCCAGTCCGCCGAGCTCACGACGCTCGACGCGATCGCCCTGCGCGTCAGCGGCGGGACGACCGACGCCGGCGGCGAGGACGTCGGCCAGCACACGGGCGGCCACACCGGACACGGCTGAGCGGGCCGGCGCCCGACCCCTGCCGTCCCGCACCGACATCGGTCATCGGCACGCGGTCGACCGGGCGTCGTCCGCCTCTCCAGGGCTCAGCCGCCGTCGGCCAGGCTCTCCCAGAACGCCACGGCCGCGCGCTCGTACGCCGTGCCGAGCCGCAGCGTCGCTGCCACGTGGGGCTCGTCGACCACCCGGACGAGGTCCTCGTACAGCGCCAGCGCCTCGCGGTGGGCACCTGCTTGCGCGCGGGCGTTGGCGACGACGTCGTCCGCGGAGCGCGCCGCCGCCCCGAAGAACAGCCGGAGCAGGCCGAGGTCGCGGATCCCGGTGCCGGTCGGCGGCTCGTCCTGCGGGCCGAGCCAGTCCTGCAGGGCCGCGCGTCCGGACTCGGTGAGCGTGAACGTCCGCCGCCGCCGCCCGCCCGGTTCGCGCGACTCCTCGACGAGGCCGCGCTCGGCGAGGCGCGCCGGCTCGCTGTAGAGCTGGGAGTGCGGGAACGACCAGAAGTGACCCAGGGACAGGTCGACCTGCTGCTCCATGTCGTACGGCGTGGACGGCCCGAGGGTCGCGAGCAGGCCGAGCACGACGTAGGAGGTCGGGGTCAGGGCGCTTGACGGCGGCACGATCCGGGAGTCTACTCATCACCATCCGATCCAGATGGTCCGTTCCGGAGGTTGCCATGCTCGTCGTCGTCACCCGGCTGTCCACGCGCGGGCTGTCCGGCCTGCGCACCGCGATGTCGCTGTCGGGGACCGTGGTCGACCAGCTCGCCGACCTGCCCGGCTTCCACGGGGGACGCCTGCTCGTCGACCGCCGTCGCGACCTGTGGACCATCACGACCTGGCAGGACCGGGCGTCCCTGGCGGCCTTCGGCGCGCTGCACGCCCCGGTCGCCGCGCGGATCTCCGACGTCGCCGTCGCGTCCGCGACGTCGGGGTGGCAGCAGGCCACCGACGAGGTGCCGGCCTGGTCGGCCGTGCGCGAGCGGTGGACCGACGGCCCCGGCCCGGCCCGCGGTCTGAGCCGGCCGCTGCCGGCCGGGCGAGCGCTGGTCCCGGCCTGACGTGCTGCTCCTGCTCCACGTCGCAGCCGGGACGGCGGCGCTGGTGGTCGGGCCGCTGGCGCTGGCGGGGGTGCGGCGCGCGGTCGACCCGTACCGGGTGCTGGTCCTGGTCGTCGCCGTCTCCGCGCTGGCGCTGACCGGGCCATCGACGCTGCCGGGGGCCGTCCGCGTCCTGCTGGCGGTGGTCGCCGTGGTCAGCGCCGTGGCCGCGTTCGTCCCGAGCACGCGTGCCCTGCGCGGCTCGTACGTCTCGCTCGTGGCAGCGGTGGCGTTCGTCTCCGCACCCCTCTGGCTGGGGGTGCTCGTGGTCGCGGTCGGCAGCGCGGCGGTGCACGGCCTGCCGGTCCGCACCGCCCGACCCGCGCGGTGAGCTGTCCACCCGCGCGGGACCACGACCCCTCCGTCACCCGCTCTACGCTGGACGGGCGATGCCGACCGCCACCGACCGAGCTCTCGCCCAGTGATCGGCTCCGTCACCGTGGTCGGCGCCTCGCTCGCCGGCGTGTCCACCGTGCGGGCCCTGCGGGCGCAGGGCTTCGACGGACGGATCACCGTCGTCGGGGCCGAGCCGCACGCGCCGTACGACCGGCCGCCGCTGTCGAAGGTGTTCCTCACCGCGCCGGACGAGCCGTCCCCGGACCCGTTGGTGCGGGACGACGAGGACCTGGGCGTCGAGTGGCACCTCGGCGCACGCGCCGTCGCGCTCGACCCCGTGCCGCACACCGTCACGCTCGACGACGGGACGCGGATCAGCGCCGACGCCGTCGTGCTGGCGACCGGCGCCCGCGCCCGCCGACTGCGCGCCGCCGAGGGCCTGGCCGGCGTCCACGTCCTGCGCACCCTCGACGACGCACGCGCCCTGCGCGCCCAGCTCGCCACCGGCGGCTCGCTGGTCGTCGTGGGCGGCGGCTTCATCGGCGCCGAGGTCGCCTCCAGCGCTCGCTCCCTCGGCCTCGACGTCACCCTCGTCGCGTCTCGCGACCCCCTCACCGGCCCGCTCGGGGCGTCGATGGGCGCCGCCGTCGCCGACCTGCACGCCGACCACGGCGTCCGCCTGCGCACGGGGGTCGGCGTCATCGGCCTGCTCGGCTCGGCGCGCGTCGAGGCCGTCGAGCTCGGTGACGGCACCCACCTGGCTGCCGACGCCGTCGTCGTCGGGATCGGCGCGGAGCCGGACGTCGGCTGGCTCGCCGGCAGCGGGCTCGACGTCGACGGCGGTGTGCGCACCGACGCGACCTGCGCGACGGCGGCGCCGGGCGTCCTGGCGGTCGGCGACTGCGGGCTGGCCTACGACGTGCACGCCGGCCACCACCGGCGCGTCGAGCACTGGACCCACGCGCTGCAGCAGCCGGCCACCGCCGCGTCGACGCTGCTGGGCGCCCCGGCGCCCTACACCGCCGTGCCCTACGTGTGGTCCGACCAGTACGGCCTGCACGTGCAGCTCGCCGGCTGGACCAGCGGGGCCGACGAGCCAACCGTCGTGCACGGCAGCACCGCCGACCGCTCGTTCGTCGCGACCTACGAGCGCGACGGGGAGCTGGTCGCCGTGCTGGGCGTGGGAGCGCCGCGCCAGTTCACGACGTGGCGGCGCACCCTGCGCGCCGCCGCCGCAGCACGCCTGGCCGCCGCTGCACCCTGACCGCTGCACCCTGACCGCTGCGACCCCGACCCGGCTACGGTCGCCAGCCCGGACGTCGACAGCAAGGAGTCCACGTGCAGGTCCTCGTGCTCAACGGCGCCAACCTCGGCCGGCTCGGCACCCGCGAGCCGGAGGTCTACGGCCGGACGACCTACCCCGAGCTCGTCGAGCTGTGCACCCGCACGGGCGCCGAGCTCGGGCTCGAGGTCGAGGTGCGCCAGACCGACGCCGAGCACGAGCTGCTCGGCTGGCTCCACGAGGCCGCCGACCGCGGCGTCCCGGTGGTGCTCAACCCCGCCGCCTGGTCGCACACCTCGATCGCGCTGCGCGATGCCTGCGCCCAGCTGACCGCGCCGCTGCTCGAGGTGCACCTGTCCAACGTCCACCGGCGGGAGGCCTTCCGCGCCACCTCCTACGTCTCCGGGGTCGCCACGGGCGTGCTCGCCGGGCTCGGCGTGCAGGGGTACGTCCTGGCCCTGCGCTGGCTGGCCGAGCACTCGAGCGCCCCGGCCGACCGGGCGGGGACGCCTCACCCGACCGGGTAGCGCATCGCCGACCGGGTCCGCCACCGACGTCCTGCCGCACGGCGACGCCTACCGCGGTGACGACTGGGCATCGGCCCGGTGACCGGCCTGCCCGCCTGACGAGGAGGACGTCCCGTGGACCTGAACGCCGACCTCGGCGAGGGCTTCGGCCGCTGGGAGCTCGGCGACGACGACGCGCTGCTCGACGTCGTCACGAGCGCCAACGTCGCCTGCGGCTTCCACGCCGGTGACGCCGTCACCATGCGGCGCGTGTGCGAGCGGGCAGCCGAGGTCGGTGTGGCCATCGGCGCCCAGGTCGGCTACCGCGACCTGCCCGGCTTCGGACGCCGCTTCATCGACGTGGAGCCGTACGCCCTCACCCAGGACGTCGTCTACCAGCTCGGGGCGCTGCAGGCCTTCGCGGCGGTCGCCGGCTCGGGCGTGCGCTACGTCAAGCCGCACGGCGCGCTCTACACCGCGATCGTCACCCACGAGGAGCAGGCCGCAGCGGTGGTGCAGGCCGTGCTCGACCACGACCCGGCGCTGCCGGTGCTGGGCCTGCCCGGCTCGGCCTGGCTCCGGCTGGCAGCGCAGGCCGGGCTCCGTGTCGTGCCGGAGGCGTTCGCCGACCGCGCGTACACCTCCGAGGGCGCGCTGCTGTCGCGCCGCCGGCCCGGGGCGGTGCTGCACGACGCCGACGAGATCGCCCGCCGCTGCGTGGCCATGGCGACCGGTCAGCCGGTCGCCGACGTGGACGGCGGCGAGCTGCGCCTGTCCCCGGCGTCGATCTGCGTGCACGGCGACACCCCGGGCGCGGTCGGGATCGCCCGGCGGGTCCGCACCGAGCTGGAGCAGGCCGGCGTGGCGCTGAGCCCGTTCGCCTGATGCGGCTGCTCCCGAGCGGCACGACGGCCCTGCTCGCCGAGCTCGACGACCTCGGGCAGGTGCAGGGGCTGTACGACGCGCTGTGCGAGGACCCGCCCGCCGGCGTCGTCGACGTCGTGCCGGCGGCTCGCACGGTGCTCGTCGTCGTCGACCCCGGGGTCACCTCCCTCGGCGCGCTCGCGCAGGCGCTGCGCAGCACGGCACCGCGCAGCGGCCGGCTCGAGCACGGGGAGCTGGTCGAGGTCCCGGTCGTCTACGACGGCGAGGACCTCGCCGACGCCGCAGGGCTGCTCGGCTGGGACGCAGCCGAGCTCGTCCGCCGCCACACCTCGGCGCAGTGGAGCGTCGCCTTCTGCGGCTTCGCCCCCGGCTTCGGCTACCTCGCCTGTCCCGACTGGCCCGCCGAGGTGCCGCGCCGGTCGAGCCCGCGCACGAAGGTGCCGCCCGGGTCGGTCGCGCTGGCGGGGGCCTTCAGCGGCGTCTACCCGCGCGAGTCGCCCGGTGGCTGGCAGCTCGTCGGCCGGACGCCGCTCGCCGTCTTCGACCTGTCCCGGGAGCCCGCAGCCCTGCTGCGGCCCGGGGTGCGGGTCCGCTTCGTCGAGCAGCGCAGATGACGCGCGCGCTCGAGGTCGTGTCCCCCGGACCGCTGACGACGGTGCAGGACGCCGGCCGTCCCGGCCTGGCGGCGCTCGGCATCGGCCGCTCCGGCGCCTGCGACCGCCGGGCGCACGCCCTGGCGAACCGGCTCGTCGGCAACCCGCCCGGAGCTGCGGTCCTGGAGGTGACCTTCGGTGCCCTCGAGGTCCGCGCCCGCGGCGACCTGCTGGTCGCGACGGCCGGCGCCCGGTGCGCCGGGCCGTGGCCGCACGCCGCTCCCAGCCGGCTGCGCGACGGCGAGCTCCTGCGACTCGGTCCACCCGTGACGGGAGTGCGGACGTACGTCGCCGTGCGCGGCGGCCTCGACGTCGAGCCGGTGCTGGGCTCGCGGTCGACGGACGTGCTCGCCGCCCTCGGGCCGCCGGTCGCCGCGGCCGGTGACGTGCTGCCCGTCGGCCCGGTGACCGGGCCGCTGCCCGGGGTCGACGTCGCCCCCGTGGCCGAGCCCCCCGACGGCGACGTCGCGCTCACCGTCCTGCCGGGCCCGCGGCGGGACTGGTTCGACGACGCCGCCTGGGCGCAGCTGACGTCCCGGTGGACGGTCAGCAGCACGAGCAACCGCGTGGGGCTGCGCCTCGACGGCCCACCGCTCACCCGCACGACGCAGGGCGAGCTGGCGAGCGAGGGGATGGTGCGCGGGGCCGTGCAGGTGCCGCCCTCCGGGCTGCCGGTGCTGCTGCTCGCCGACTCCCCGGTGACCGGCGGCTACCCGGTGATCGCGTACGTCGTGGACGGGGACGTCGACCGAGCCGCCCAGCTGCGGCCGGGTCAGGGGGTGCGGCTGGGCACGACATGATGTCCGTGGCCCGGCCTCCCCGGGCGGTCCACCCCGAGGGGCGGACCTCCGCACGTCGACCGTCCGAGGAGCCCGCGTGCTGCAGACCAGGCCCGAGCTGCTCGGTACGCACGGCATGGTCGCGTCCACGCACTGGCTGGCGAGCGCCGTCGGGATGTCGGTCCTGGAGCGCGGCGGCAACGCCGCTGACGCCGCCGTCGCAGCCGGCTTCGTCCTGCAGGTCGTCGAACCGCACCTCAACGGCCCCGGCGGCGACGTCCCGGTCCTGTTCGCCTCCCCGTCCGGAGCGGTCGACGTCTACTGCGGCCAGGGACCCACGCCGGCGGCGGCGGATCTCGAGCGCTACCTCGACCTCGGCCTGGACCTCGTGCCGGGCACCGGCCTGCTCGCGGCCGTCGTGCCCGGCGCCTTCGGCGCGTGGACGCTGCTGCTCGAGCGCGAGGGCACCTGGCGGCTGCGCGACGTCCTCGAGCCCGCGATCGCCTACGCCGAGCACGGCTTCCCGCTGCTCCCGACCACGGCGGCGGTGCTGCAGCGGGTCGAGCGGCTGTTCCGCGACGAGTGGCCGACGTCGGCGGCGACGTGGCTGACCTCGACCGGCGTGCCGGCCGCCGGCGGGCTGTGGCGCACCCCGGCGCTGGCCGAGACCTACCGCCGGGTCGTGCAGGAGGCCGAGGCCGCGGCGTCGGGTCGCGAGGAGCAGGTCGCGGCCGCGCGGGACGTCTTCTACCGGGGCTTCGTGGCGGAGCGCATCGCCGACTTCTGCGCGGGCTCGGACGTCATGGACACCTCCGGCCGGCGCCACCGCGGCCTGCTCGACGCGGACGACCTCGCCCGCTGGGTGCCGACGGTCGAGCGGCCGGTCTCGGTCGACCACGCGGGCGTGACGGTGCACAAGACCGGCCCGTGGGGCCAGGGGCCCGTGCTGCTGCAGGCGCTGCGGCTGCTGGACGGCTCCGACCTCCGGGCGATGGGCCACCTGTCGGCCGACTGGGTCCACACGGTGGTCGAGTGCGAGAAGCTCGCCTTCGCCGACCGGGAGGCCTGGTACGGCGACCCCGCGCACGTCGACGTGCCGCTCGACGCCCTGCTGTCGACCGCCTACGCCGACGAGCGCCGGGCGCTCGTGGCGGCGCAGGCGTCGTACGACCTGCGCCCGGGCAGCCCCGGCGGACGGCTGCCGCGCCTGCCGCGGTCCTCCGGCGGGCGCACGCCGTCGGTGACCGCCGACGGCGCCGGTGAGCCCACCGTGCAGGGCGACGGCAGCACCCGCGGCGACACCTGCCACCTCGACGTCGTCGACCGCGACGGACGGATGGTGTCGGCGACGCCGAGCGGCGGCTGGCTGCAGAGCTCGCCGACGATCCCCGGGCTCGGCTTCTGCCTCGGCACCCGGGCCCAGATGCTCTGGCTGGAGCCGGGCCTCGCGTCCTCGTTGGCCGGCGGCGTGCGCCCCCGCACGACGCTGACGCCGTCGCTCGCGACCCGCGACGGCGTGCCGTGGCTGGCGTTCGGGACGCCGGGCGGCGATTCGCAGGACCAGTGGTCGCTGCAGCTCCTGCTCACCGTCCTGCACACCGACCTCGGTCTGCAGGCCGCGATCGACGCGCCGATGTTCGCGACCGAGCACATGCCGAGCTCGTTCTGGCCCCGCGAGGCCTCGCCCGGCTCGCTGGTCGTCGAGGGGCGGCTCGCGCCCGACGTCGTCGCCGGGCTCCGGGCGCGCGGCCACGACGTCACCGTCGGCGGCGACTGGTCGCAGGGACGGCTGTCGGCGGTCGGGCGCGACGCCGCCACCGGGCTCCTGCGCGCCGCGGCGAACCCGCGCGGCGCCCAGGGCTACGCGGTCGGCCGATGACGCCGGCGACCGCCGGCCTGCTCGCCGGCGCCGGGCTGCTCGCCGGCGCCGTCAACGCCGTCGCGGGCGGCGGCTCGCTCATCTCGTTCCCGGCGCTGCTCGCCGCCGGCTACCCGGCGGTGACGGCGAACGTCACCAACACCGTCGCCCTGTTCCCCGGCTACGCGGGCAGCGTGGCCGGCGGGCGGCCGGAACTCGAGGGACAGGGCTCGACCGTGCGGGTGCTGGCGGCGACCGGCGTCCTCGGCGGCGTCGCCGGTGCGCTGCTGCTGCTCACGACGCCCGGTGACGTCTTCGAGGCCGTCGTGCCGTTCCTCATCCTGCTGGCCTGCGCCCTGCTCGTCGCCCAGCCGTGGCTGGCCCGGCAGGTGCAGCGGCGAGCCGGTGCACGGCGCAGCGCCCACTCCCCCGTGATGCTGCTGGCGGTGCTGCTGTCGGCGGTCTACGGGGCCTACTTCGGCGCCGGGCTCGGGGTGCTGCTGCTCGGCGTGCTGGGGGTGTTCCTCGTCGAGCCGCTGCGCCGCATCAACGCGCTGAAGAACGTGTCGTCGCTGGTCATCAACGCCGTCGCGCTCGTCGCCTTCGGGCTGTTCGGGCCGGTGGCCTGGGAGGCGGTGCTCGTCATCGCGGTCGCCGCGCTGGCCGGCGGCTTCCTCGGCGCGAAGCTCGCCCGCCGGATCCCGTCCGTGCTGCTGCGGGTGCTCGTCGTGGCGTACGGCGTCGTGGTGTCGGTCGTGCTGCTCGTCCAGGACTGAGACCCGCCGCTCCGCCCGTCGCGCGCGGGCCGCCGTCAGTCGCCCAGGACGACCAGCAGATCACCCACCTCGACGTTCGTGCCCGGGGCGACGGCGACCTCGGCGACCGTCCCGTCGGCGGGGCTCGAGACGGTCGACTCCTCTTCATCGCCTCGACCACGGCCAGCGCCTGGCCCTTGGCGACCCGGTCGCCGACCGCCACCTTGGGCATCACGAGACCGGGCAGCGCAGCGCCGACCTGGTGGGGGTCGCCGGCGTCGGCGCGGCGCGCGGCCTTGTCCTGCACCTGCACCGACCGGTCGCGCACCTGCACCGGCCGCGGCTGGCCGTTGACGCGCACGTGCAGGGTGCGCATCCCGTCCTTCGTGATCTCGCCGACGGTCTGCAGCTCGACGAGCACCTCGACACCGGCCTCCAGGCAGACCGTCACGGTGCCGCCGGGCTCCAGGCCGTAGAAGAAGGCCTCGGTGGGGATCATCGACACGTCGCCGTGCGAGGCGATCGCCGACTCGTAGTCCTTCCACGGACCGGGGAACAGCAGCCGCGACAGGACTGCGCGCCGCTGCGGCCCGTCGAGGGCGGCGTCGTCGGAGGGGTCGAGCGCGACCTCCGGCAGCTGCTCCGCGCGCCCGGCCACGGCCTTGGTGCGGAACGGCTCGGGGAAGCCGGCCGGCGGCGTCCCGAGCTCGCCGGCGAGGTAGCCCAGCACGCTGGCCGGCAGGTCGTACGCCCCCGGGTCCTCGCGCAGGCGCTCCACGTCGACGTCGCCGCTGGCCAGGAAGATCGCCAGGTCGCCGACGACCTTGCTCGTGGGCGTCACCTTGATCGGCTTGCCGAGCAGCTCGTTCGCGACGGCGTACAGCTCCTGGACGTCCTCCCACCGGTCGCCGAGGCCGATCGCGATCGCCTGCTGGCGCAGGTTGGTGAGCTGGCCACCCGGGATCTCGTGGCGGTAGACGGTGCCGGTCGGCGCGCGCAGGCCCGCCTCGAACGGCGCGTAGAGGTCGCGCACCGCCTCCCAGTAGGGCTCCAGCGCCGACAGGGCCTCGAGCGACAGGCCGGTGGCCCGCTCGGTGTGGTCGGTCGCTGCGACGAGCGCCGACAGGTTGGGCTGGCTGGTGCCGCCCGACATCGGCGCGGCTGCGGCGTCGACCGCGTCGACCCCTGCGGCGCTGGCCGCGAGCAGCGTCGCCAGCTGCCCACCGGTCGTGTCGTGGGTGTGCAGGTGCACCGGCAGGTCGAAGCGGCTGCGCAGCGCCGAGACCAGCGTCGCGGCGGCGGCCGGCCGGAGCAGCCCGGCCATGTCCTTGACCGCCAGCACGTGAGCGCCGGCCCCGACCAGCTGCTCGGCCAGGCGCAGGTAGTAGTCGAGCGTGTAGAGCCGCTCACCGGGGTTCGACAGGTCGCCGGTGTAGCAGAGGGTGCCCTCGGCGACCTTGCCCGCCTCGCGCACGGCGTCGAGCGCCGGGCGCATCTGCTCGAGGTCGTTCAGGGCGTCGAAGACGCGGAACACGTCGACGCCGGTGGCGGCCGCCTCGGCGACGAAGACCTGCACGACCCGGTCGGGGTAGGGCGTGTAGCCCACGGCGTTGCGGCCGCGCAGCAGCATCTGCAGGCAGACGTCGGGCGCGGCCTCGCGCAGCTGCGCGAGGCGCTGCCACGGGTCCTCGTGCAGGAACCGCAGCGCCACGTCGTACGTCGCGCCGCCCCACGCCTCGAGCGACAGCAGGCCCGGCAGGAGCCTCGCCGTCGTCGGGGCGGCGCCGAGGACGTCGGTGGTCCGCAGCCGGGTGGCCAGCAGCGACTGGTGGGCGTCGCGCAGCGTCGTGTCGGTGACCGCGAGGGAGGTGCGCTCGCGCAGCGCCTGCGCCCAGCGCTCGGGCCCGACCTCGTCGAGCAGCCGCCGCGAGCCCTGCACCGGCGGGGCCGCCGGCAGGTCGGGCAGCTTGCTGACCGGGTCGAGCAGGGGCCGCGGCGGGCGCTGCAGCCCGTTGACCGTCGCGTCGGCGAGCGCCCCGAGCATGCGCGTCGTGCGGTCGGTGACCGCGGGGGCGTCGGTGAGGTGCGGGTGCTCGGCGAGGAACGACGTGGGCACCGCCCCGGACAGGAAGTCCTCGTCCTCCATCAGCCGGTAGAGGAACTCGACGTTGGTCTTGACGCCGCGCACGCGGAACTCCCGCAGCGCCCGGCGGGTGCGGTTGGCGGCGGTGCGCAGATCGGGGGCGCGCGTCGTGAGCTTGACGAGCAACGAGTCGAAGTACGGCGTGATCTCGGCGCCCGCGTAGACGGCGCCGTCCAGGCGCACGCCCGGGCCGCCGGGCGACTGGTAGGTCGCGAGCGTGCCGGTGTCGGGGCGGAAGCCGTTCGCCGGGTCCTCCGTCGTGATGCGGCACTGCACGGCGCAGCCGCGCACCGACAGGCGGTCCTGCGTGAGCCCGAGGTCGGCCAGCGACTCGCCCCGCGCGACCCGCAGCTGCGCGCCGACGAGGTCGACGCCGGTGACCTCCTCGGTGACCGTGTGCTCCACCTGGATGCGGGGGTTCATCTCCATGAACGTGTAGCCGCCGTCGGCGCCGACGAGGAACTCGACGGTGCCGGCGTTGACGTAGCCGACCGAGCGGGCGAAGGCGAGCGCCGCCTCGTGCAGGCCGGTGCGGGTCGCCTCGGGCAGGTCGGGCGCCGGCGCGAGCTCCACGACCTTCTGGTGGCGCCGCTGCACCGAGCAGTCGCGCTCGAACAGGTGCACCACCGAGCCGGACGTGTCGCCGAGCACCTGCACCTCGATGTGCCGGGGCCGCTCGACCGCCTGCTCGAGGAAGATCGTCCCGTCGCCGAAGGCGGCGGCGGCCTCCCGCGAGGCCGACAGCGCTGCGTCGGCGAGCTCGGCCGGTGTGCGCACGAGGCGCAGGCCGCGCCCGCCGCCGCCTGCGGCGGCCTTGACGAACAGCGGGAAGCCGACCCCGTCAGCCGCCTCGAGCGCGCCGGAGCCGTCCGGCAGCGGGCCGGAGGCGCGCAGCACCGGCAGCCCCGCGGCCACGGCGGCCTCTCGGGCGGTGACCTTGTCGCCGGTCAGGCGCAGGACGCCCGCCGGCGGGCCCACGAAGACGATGCCGGCGGCGGCGCACGCGTCGGCGAGCGCCGCGCTCTCGGACAGGAAGCCGTAGCCCGGGTGCAGCGCGTCGGCGCCGGAGCGGCGCGCCACGTCGAGCAGCGCCTCGACGTCGAGGTAGCCGCGGACCGGGTGGCCGGGCTCGCCGAGCTGGTAGGCCTCCCCCGCCTTGGTGCGGTGCAGCGCGCCGCGGTCCTCCGGGGTGTAGACGCCGACGGTGAGCAGGTCGAGCTCGTGGGCGGCGCGCATCACGCGGACCGCGATCTCGCTGCGGTTGGCGACCAGGACCTTGCGCACGGGCGGCTCCCGGGACGACGGCGGAGCCCGACCCTCTCACGCGGTTCCCCGCGCCGAGCCCGGCCGTACCGTGCGGAGCATGAGCACGCCCGAACGCCGAGCCGCCGCCTCCGCCGCCATCGGCGCGCTGACCGACTTCCTGCTCGAGGCGGAGGCCGGGACCCCGCGCTCGGCGGGGGCGTACCTGCAGCAGCTCGTCGACGAGGACGGCGTCGGCGCACTGGCGCAGGGCTACTACGGGCTGCTGGACCTGTCGGCGCTGCTGCTCGCGATGACCGCCGAGGACCGCGGGCTCGAGCCGCGCGAGCTGCTCAGCCGGATCGCCCTCGAGCTGGCGGCGGAGCCGGAGGACTGAGCCTCGAAAGCGCTCGTCCACAAGGCTTCTCGCCTGTGAGAACTGTCGGAGGTGGCGGATGGCTTCTACGCATGACGACGAGCGCGCTCCCGACCAGCAGCGCTCTGGCGCCGCTGGTCGATGCGCTGGTCGCTGCGCCGCTGGACGGGTTGGACGCGGGCGCGTTGCAGGACCAGATCTCGGCGGTGACGCCGCAGGTGGGCCGGTTGCAGGGCTGGTTGACGACCGCGGCCGGTCGGCTCGACGAGCTGACCGGCGGGAGTGTGCCGACCGAGGGCTCCGGCCGTCCGCGCAGCGTCGCCGCCTGGCTCGCAGAGGTGCAGTACGGCACGGCCGGTGCGGCCGGGTCGCAGCTGCGCACGGCCAGGTTGCTGCGCGGCCTGCCGCTGGTGGTCGCCGCCGTGCTGGACGGTGTGCTGACCCCGGCGCAGGCGGCTGTGCTGACCCGCCTGGTCGGCAGGATCGACGAGGCGGCGCTGGTCGAGTCGCAACCGGAGCTGATCGCGGTGGCGGCCGCGATGGACCCGCACCAGCTCGGGCAGTGGGTGGCGCACTCGATCGCCACGCACTGCGAACCGGCCTTGGAGGACGAGCAGGCCCGGGCGCACGACCGGCGCTCCCTGCTGCACCGCCGGGAGGCGGACGGGTCGGTGCACGGCCGGTTCCGGCTCAGCCGGGAGGACAGCGAGACGCTGCTGAGCGCACTGGAACCGCTGGCCCGCCGGAACACCACCGGCGACGACCGGACCGCCGGGCAGCGCCGCGCCGACGCCCTCGTCGAGCTCGCCGAGCAGGTCCTGCGCTTCGGGGAGCTGCCTGACGCCGGTGGGCTGCGGCCGCAGCTGTCCTACGTGCTGCCCGCCGACTGGGCCGCCGTCCGGCAGCAGGAGGCGGCCTGCAGCGCCTGCGGGCCGCGCTGCGCCGACCACTCGCCGCTCACCTCCACCGACACGGTCACCGCAGCGATGCCCGGACAGGGTGGCACCCGGGCCGAGCAGGCGTGCGCCACCGCAGCCTGGTCCGGACCGCAGACCCGGTCCCGCATCAAGGCGCTGCTGTGCGACGCCCGGATCACCCGGGTGCTGCTCACCCAGCTCGGGCAGGTCAGCGGCTTCCAGCCCCTGCGCGACAGCGTCACCCCCGCGCAGCGCCGCACCCTCGCCGCCCGCGACCTGGGCTGCGTCGCCCGCGGCTGCACCCGCCCGCCGGCGATGTGCGACGCCCACCACCTGCGACGCCGCGCCGACGGCGGCGCCACCACCATGGACACCCTCGTCCATCGTTAGGCAGCCCGCTGCCGCTTCGGGTCAGTGCGGGTCCGGGTTGACGTTTCCCGAGAAGCCTTCCGTCGCCTACGCTGCGGGCGTGGCGGAGGCAAAGATCATATCTGTGCCGAACTCGGCTGTCGTTCGGCAGGCCAGAAACGTGATAGCGGGATCGGACTGGCGGCTCGACCGCGGGCATGCCGTGATTCGTTTCCACCCAGCCTATTGCCACATGCAACCCTGGGTACTGGCTATGCTCGCGGCCTGGGCTGAGGAGTACCGCCGCACGGGCGGAACCATCGGCGTTGAGAATGCAGGGCGCGCGGCCTATGGATTCCGCTTCGGCCTCGCTGACTATCTCGGCATCCAGAATCCTTCACCGGTGACGGAGCATGAGGAGGCCGGCAGGTTTGTACCTTTGAAGCGCATCCGGAACAGTGAGGATCTGTCAGAGCTGCTGGCGCAGCTGGTGACACTGCTGCACCTCTCGGAGGAGCCGGAGCATGCCAAGGCCGTCCTCTACGCCATGAGCGAGATGGTGCGCAACACACTGGAGCACTCTGAAGCGCAAGCAGGAGCTGTTGTGGCCGCCCAGTTGTACGCGGGCGCGAGGACGAGCAAGACATACGTGAGCATCGGCATCGCTGACTGCGGCGTTGGGATCCGTAGCACGATCAAGCGCAACTACCCGAAGATCCGCACGCATAAGGAGGCACTTCTCAAGGCCATCGAGCCAGGAGCGACCGGCGCAGTTCAGGGTGAGTATGGATCGGCGGACAATGCCGGAGCGGGCTTATTCATCACGCGGCGTGTGTCCTCTGCAACCAGAGGGTACTTCGGTCTGGCGTCGGGGGATGCGCTGTAACGCAGCAGTCTCGCTCAGCGCCCCCCGACGGACGAGGCCTCCGTAGCCGAGACATCGTTCTTCCCGGGCACGATCGTTTGTGTCGAAATCGGCCTTGATCAGGGTGCGGGCTTCAGTGAGATCCTGGCCGTAGCACGGGAGGCTTTCGGTGGCATGGGTCGACGACGGCGGACGGACTTGAACGGAAAGGTGCGCTTCACGTGAGCAAGGACGTCGTGACGATCATCGTTGAGCCGGTGCCAGGGACGACGCTCGCCGAAAGCAAGGATGAGGCGAAGAAGGTCCGCCAGGAGACCATATTGCCTGCCCTTGTCGCGGGGCGGAAAGTTCGGCTCGACTTCAAGAGGGTCGACTTCGCAACACAGAGCTTCATCCACGCGCTTATCTCTGACGCAATCAGACGCTACGGCGATGACGTGCTCGAACTGCTCGAGTTCAAGAACTGCAGCGAAGAGGTCCGCGAGATTGTCATGACCGTCTTCGAATACACGCTCGACGCAGCGGAGGCGGCGAAGGGTGTTGGCTCGCGCTAGCCGGCCGCACTTGACTTGAAGTAGCAATGAAACTCGTCGGGCCACCATGAGCCGGCGTCCTCCCAGTCACTGCCGCCTGTGCGTCGGGAGGAGGGCGTCAAGGGCGCGTAGCGGCGGAGCGGACCCTTGACGGCCGGGGGACGGCGCGCACGCTGCGGTGACAGGGAGGTCGACGTCCGCAGCGAGCAGCGCAAGCTGCGAGGCGGACGTCGACTCTGTCGCCGGCTAGTCCTACGATGCGGGACTAGGGAGGCTCCATGACTGACTTTCGATCTGAGCGCATGCCTAGCCCTGAGGGGCACGGCAACGCGGCCGGCCGCTGGCGGCAAGCCTGGGACGCCTACAGCCGAACGGTCAACCGCGCCATGCCGCCTGCAGCCAAGACCCAGGCCGCGAACCTGGCGAGCCGCCTGGTCGAGGACCAGATCGGGTTCTGGCTGATGTGGCAGCTCGAAGGAGGGTTCAAGGGGCTGCAGCGGATGGGCATGAGCCGCTCCGCCATCTACCGCAGGGTCACCGCCTTCCGCCGACGGTGGGGGGTGCACCCGGACGACTTCTCGCTGCCCGGCGTGACCATCGACGTCGAGGCGTACCTGCGCGGCCGGGACTCGCTCGCGGTCGACCCGGCGGTGGAGGTCACGCCGGCCTAGTCCCCTGTTGCGGAACTACACGGCTGTGCTTATAGTCCCCTGGCATGGGACTACCGGAGCCGGAACTGCGCTCGGGGTGGTACCTGTCTCTGTACCCGCAGGCCGGTGAGGGCGGCGGCTCGTTCCGCTACTCCCGGCCGTGCAAGCCGGCCGGCGGTCCGCCCGACCCGGAGCGGTCCGCGGTCGAAGCAGCGCGGCAGGCGCGCACGAAGGTCCGCCGGTACTGCGCGGCCAACCGGCTCAACCGGCTGGGGACGCTCACGTACCGCGGGGCTGGCTGTCACGACCCGAAGGAGCTGCGCGCCCACGTCGGCGCCTTCTTCCGCACGCTGCGCGCTGACCTGGGCGGTCGGCCGCTGCCGTACCTGTGGACCGCCGAGTGGCACAAGACCGGCCACGGACTGCACGTGCACTTCGCGGTCGGCCGGTACGTCCGCCGGGACCTGATCGAACGGGCGTGGGGGCGCGGGTTCGTGCACATCAAGCTGCTCGGTGACCTGCCGGTCGGATCGACGTCGCTGGACGAGGCACGGCAGGCGGCGCGCTACCTGTCGAAGTACGTCGGCAAGGCGTTCGACCAGCGGCGGGTGCCAGGGCTTCACCGCTACGAGGTCGCGCAAGGCTTCCAGCCCGATCGGGTCCGCCTGTACGGACGGACCGCCGACGAGGCGCTCACCGTCGCCAGCCGGCAGATGGGCGCGGAGCCCATCAGCCGCTGGTCCTCGGCGGATGCGCTGGACTGGCAGGGGCCGCCGGCGGTGTGG
>Ga0210040_10003271_pt1 | contig 22048 bp, 21 predicted proteins | sample CryGeyCG12114_NA_FD_185462 | JGI IMG/M metagenome (GOLD analysis project Ga0210040, IMG submission 185462) | Groundwater microbial communities from aquifer - Crystal Geyser CG19_WC_8/21/14_NA (SPAdes) (version 2) | ecosystem: Environmental > Aquatic > Deep subsurface > Groundwater | place: USA...
CCAGCCCCAGGGCGGTGAAGTCGTACGGGCTGGCCCGCATGTCCAGCACCCGGATCTCCCGGGCCAGCGCGAACGCGTCGGCGACCAGGTCCGAGGGCACCAGCGGGCTCAGCTTGTAGGCCCACTTGTAGAGGTCCATGTTGGCGTGCAGGCAGCCCGGCTGCTCCAGCCCCTGCTGGTCGGCCCGGGTCGGCTGGAGCACGTTGAGCGGTCGGGCGGCCGGGGTGAAAAAGCGGAACGCGTCGACGTGGCCGCAGCGCACGCCGCGCTCCTCGACCACGGCGTCGACCTCGTCGGCCGGCAGCCGCAGCGGCCAGCCCGGGTGCCGGCGCTCCTCGGCGCGCTGCCGGTAGACCATCGCCCACTCGTGCAGGCCGAAGCAGCCGAAGAACCCGGGCCGGTCGGCCGTCGCGGCCAGCAGGTCCCGGACCCAGCGCACGGTCGGGGCCCGGGTCGCCAGCACCGCGGCGGTGTCCAGGGCGACGCCGTCGGCCACCTCGACGTAGCCGCGCCAGTCCAGCAGCTCCGCGGCGCCCGCGCCGGCCAGCACCACGCCGGGGCCGGGGTGCCAGCGCCGCAGCTGGTAGGGACGCTGGTTGTAGTACTCGAAGAGGAAGTCCTCGACGGGGTGGCTCTGCCCGCGGCCGCGGCGCTCCCGGTGGCCGTCCAACCAGCCGTCGACCCGGGCGTGGTGGGCCGCCCGACGAGCCGTCCAGTCGGCCTCCGCCAGCACCACCGGGGCACCGGTTGGCGCGGCGATCAGCTCGGTCACGGCGACCAGCCTAGGGCGCCGACGCCGTCCCCGGCTCCTCGTCGGCCGCTCCGTTCGTCGGACCGCGCTGGACGTACCTGACAAGATGACGGCATGCCCAGGTTCCTGGCGGCGAAGCCCGACAGCCGGTTGATCACCCTGCCGTGGGAGACCCCGCTCGCGGAGTGGCCGGAGGAGAGCCTGGTGGCCCTGCCGCGCGGCATCTCCCGGCACGTCGTCCGCTTCGTCCGGGTGGGCTCGGACGTGTACGCGGTGAAGGAGGTGCTGGAGCACCTCGCCCGGCACGAGTACCGGCTGCTGCGCGACCTCACCCGGCTGGACACCCCCTCGGTGGAGCCGGTCGGCGTGGTCACCACCCGTCACGACGCCGACGGCGGGCCGCTCGACTCCGTGCTGGTCACCAAGCACCTGCAGTTCTCCCTGCCCTACCGCTCGCTGTTCAGCCGTGGCGTCCGCCAGGACACCGTCAACCGGCTGGTCGACGCGATGGTGGTGCTGCTGGCCCGGCTGCACCTGATCGGCTTCCTGTGGGGCGACGTCTCGCTGTCCAACACCCTGTTCCGGCGCGACGCCGGCTCCTTCGCCGCCTACCTCGTCGACGCCGAGACCGGCGAGCTGCACGACCAGCTGACCGACGGCCAGCGCGAGCACGACCTGCAGATCGCCCGGGTCAACCTCTTCGGCGAGTTCTGCGACCTCGAGGCCGGTGGCCTGCTGGACGCCAACCTCGACCCGCTGACCCTGGTGCAGACCATCGAGAGCCGCTACCGCGAGCTGTGGGCCGAGCTCACCGAGGTGGAGGAGTTCGACGGCAGCGAGATGCACCGCATCGAGGGCCGGGTGCGACGGCTGAACGCGCTGGGGTTCGACGTCGCCGAGCTGGACATCACCACCGACTTCGCCGGCTCCACCATCCGCATCCAGCCCAAGGTCGTGGACGCGGGCCACCACTCCCGCCGGCTGCTGCGGCTGACCGGTCTGGACACCGAGGAGAACCAGGCCCGGCGGCTGCTCAACGACCTCGACGCCTACCGGGCGCGGACCGACCAGCAGGGCGCGGACGAGTCGATCGTGGCCCACCAGTGGTTGACCAACCGGTTCGAGCCGGTGGTCAACCTGGTGCCCAGCGGGATGCGCAAGAAGCTGGAGCCGGCCGAGCTGTACCACGAGGTGCTCGAGCACCGCTGGTTCATGGGCGAGAAGGCGGGCCGGGAGATCGCCATCGACGAGGCCGCGCAGAGCTACATGGACGACGTGCTGCAGAACCTGCCCGACGAGCAGATCGCCCTCTCGGCGATGGAGTCGATGGGGCCGCTGGCCAACCCCTTCGACCCCTCCCAGGGCTTCGTCGACGACGAGGTCGACAAGCCCTACGACCCGTGGGAGGACGACGGCGAGGGCCCAGGCGACGACGAGCCGCCCGCCTCCGAGTACCTCGACATCGCCGCGCTCCGGGCCCGGGCCGCGAAGGGCTGACCGCTCCGCGCCGCCGTCACCGCGGCGGCATCCGCAGCGCCCCGTCCAGGCGGATGACCTCGCCGTTCAGCAGCGGGTTGGCCACCAGCGCCTCCACCAGCTGCGCGTACTCGCCGGGACGACCCAGCCGGGCCGGGTGCGGCACCAGCGCCTCCAACGAGGTCCGGGTCTCCTCCGGCAGGCCGGCCATCATCGGGGTCTCCATCACCCCGGGGGCGATGGTCATCACCCGGACGGCGCGGTCGGCGAGGTCGCGGGCCGCCGGCAGGGTCAGCGCCGCGACGCCGCCCTTGCTGGCGGCGTAGGCGGCCTGGCCCACCTGCCCGTCGAACGCGGCGACGCTGGCCGTCATCACGACCAGGCCGCGGTCGCCGTCGAGCGGGGCGTTGCCCCCCATCGCCTCGGCCGCCAACCGGAGCAGGTTGAAGGTGCCGACGAGGTTGATCTCCACCACCCGCGCGAAGTCGGCGAGCGGCAGCACTCCGCGCCGCCCGACCACCCGACCCGGGGTGGCCACGCCAGCACAGCTGACGGCGACCCGCAGCGCCCCGCGACCGGTCGCGGTGGTGACGGCCGCGGCCAGCTGGTCGGGGTCGCGGACGTCGGCGGGGACGAACACCGCGCGCGGCCCGAGCTCGGCGGCCAGGGCCGCCCCGCGGGAGCCGGCCAGGTCGACGAGCACGGCCTGCGCCCCGGTGGCCAGCAGCGCCCGGACCGTCGCCTCGCCCAGGCCGGAGGCGCCGCCGGTGACCAGCACGACGTCGGCCTCACCGAGCCGCACGGGAGCTCCCGCCCAGCGAGCCGAGCAGCTGCCGGCCGATGACCAGCCGCTGGATCTGGTTGGTGCCCTCGAAGATCTGGGTCACCTTGGCCTCCCGCATGTACCGCTCGGCCGGGAAGTCCGCGGTGTAGCCGTAGCCGCCGAGCACCTGGACGGCGTCCGTGGTGACCCGCATGGCGGCGTCGGTGGCCACCAGCTTGGCCACCGCGGCGTCGCGGGTGAAGGCCATCCCGGCGTCCCGCTTGCGGGCCGCCAGCAGGTAGGTCGCGCGGGCGCTGTCGACGGCGGCGGCCATGTCGGCGAGCAGGAACTGCATCCCCTGGAACTCCGCGACGGCCCGGCCGAACTGCTGCCGCTCCCGGGCGTACCCGACGGCCAGGTCCAGCGCGGCCTGGGCCAGCCCGGTCGCGCAGGCGGCGACGCCGAGACGGCCGGAGTCCAGCGCCGACAGGGCGATCCGCATCCCCTGGCCCTCGGCGCCGATCCGCCGCTCATCACCGACCGGGACCCCGTCGAGGTGCAGGCCGGCGGTCACCGAGGCGCTCAGCCCCATCTTCCGCTCGGGGGCGGCGAAGCCCAGCCCCGGCGCGTCGCCGGGCACCAGGAAGCAGGTGATCCCGCCGGGCGGAGAGTCCCCGACCCGGGCGAAGACGGTGTAGACGTCGGCCTGCGACCCGTGGGTGACCCAGGCCTTGGCCCCGTGCAGCTCGTAGCCCTCGTCGGCACGCCCGGCCCGACTGCTCATCCCGGCGATGTCGGAGCCGGCCTGGGCCTCCGACAAGGCGTAGGCGCCGAGGAGCCCGCCGCCGAGCAGCTCCGGCAGGTGCTCCTCCTGCTGGTCCGGGGTTCCCCAGGTGGCCAGCGGGTGGCAGCTCATCACGTGCACGGAGACGCCGACGGCGACGCTCATCCAGGCCGCGGCCACCTCCTCCAGGGCCTGCAGGTAGACCTCGTAGGGCTGACCCAGACCGCCGAGCTCCTCGGGGTAGGGCATGCCCAGCAGGCCCAGCCCGCCGAGCATCGAGAACACCTCCCGCGGGTAGCGCCCGGCGGCCTCCTCGGCGCAGGCGCGCGGCGCCAGCTCGGCCTGGGCGACCTCGCGGACGAGGGCGACCAGCTCGGCCCCCTCCTCGGTGGGCAGCAAGCGTTCGACAGCCACGGGTCGACCTCCTCGTCGACCGACGCCCGGTGGGACGTCGGAGCGGTACGCGCAGCAGTACGGTGGTACCGCCATGCCGATCACCCTACCCACCGTCGCCAGCCGCCCGGCCAGCCGTCGGCTGACCCCCCGCCAGCGTCAGCTGCAGGACGCCCTGGTCGAGCTGGTGCTGGCCGAGGGGTTCCTCGCGGCCACCGTCGAGGACGTGGCGGCCCGGCTCGGCTGCTCCAAGCGCACCCTGTACGCGCTGGCCGGCAGCAAGGAGCAGCTGGCCCTGCTGGCGGTCCGGGAGTTCTTCCGCCGGGCCACCGCCGCCGTCGAGGACGCCATCGCCGGCACCCGCTCACCCGCCCGTCGGGTGGTCCGCTACCTGGAGGCGGCGGCCGAGCAGCTCCGCGCCGCCGGTCCGGCGTTCCGGGCAGACGTCGCGGCCTTCGCCCCCGCTGCCGAGGTCTACGAGCAGAACACCGCGGCCGCTGCCGTCCGGGTGCGCGAGCTGGTCGACGAGGGGATCGCGGCCGGCGCCTTCCGGCGGGTGCCCGCGGCGTTCGTCAGCGAGGTGGTGACCTCCACCATGCGCCGGATCACCTCGGGCGAGATCGGCGCGGCCACCGGGTTGGACGACGCCCATGCCTACGCGGAGCTGGCCCGGCTGGTGGTTGCGGCGATCAGCCGGTAGCGGACCCCCTCCCCGCCGGTACGGTGAGGGCCGTGGACGTGAGTGACCAGGGGCCGCGCGACGACCTGGAGTTCATGCGCCAGGAGACCCGCTCAGAGATCGGCCTGCTGCACGACCGGGTCAACGCCCTGGTGACGACCGAGGCCTTCCTGACCATCGCCTACACCGCGGCCATGGGCAACAGCGCTGCTTGGGGAGCGAGCTTCTCCGCCGTCGCCGCACCGGTGCTGTCCCTGCTGGGTCTCGGGCTCGCGCTGCTGGCCTGGCCAGGCGTGACGGCGACCGCCGGCCTGGTGCTCAGCTGGACCCGGCGCCAGGTCGAGCTGCTGGAGCAGCACCCGGGGTTGGCGGCGACCGTCCCGGGCTCGGCCGTCCGCGGTCGCGACGACCGGCGCGCTCAGCCCGACCAGTGGCGCAGCATGCTGTTCTTCCGCGCCGTCCCCGCCCTCTTCACGGTGGTCTGGCTGGTGCTCACCGGGTTGGCCTTCGTGCTGCCTGCGCGCTAGGTCCAGGGCGGCTGTGAATCGTCCGAGAACCGTGGGCAAGGCGTGTCCTGGGCACGGCTGGGGACATAGGCTTCGCGCATGAGCGACGACCTGCACGCCCTCGGGGAGGATCTGATCACGACCTCCGCCCGGGTGGTGCGCTGGGTACCCAAGTCCAGCACGTTCACACTGAGTCTCGCCGCGGCCCGCATCCTGGCCCGGCTGAGTGACAACGGGCCCACCCGGATCAGCGAGCTCGCGATCGCCGAGCGCTGCTCCCAGCCGACGATCACGAACCACATCAAGCGGCTCGAGGCGGCCGGCCTGGTCGCCCGCAGCGCCGACGTCCGGGACGCCCGCGCCTGGATGATCGAGCTCACCCCCGAGGGCAAGCAGGAGCTCGGCACCCTGCGGGACTCCCTCGGCACCGGCGTCGAGCCCTACCTGGCCCGGATGTCGCGGCGCGACCTCAAGGCGCTGCGCGACGGCGTGGACGCGATGCGCCGGCTGATGGCACTGGACGCCTGACGCCGAACGGTAGGCTGCCGCGGTGACGACCGCCTTCCGCCTCTACGACACCGCCACCCGCGCGGTGCGGGACTTCGTGCCCGTCGTCCCCGGCCAGGTGTCGATCTACCACTGCGGGCTCACCGTGCAGTCGGCGCCGCACGTCGGCCACATCCGCAAGGAGGTCGTCTTCGACGTCCTGCGGCGCTGGCTCACCTCCCGGGGCTACGCGGTCACCGTGGTCGCGAACGTCACCGACATCGACGACAAGATCCTCGCCAAGTCCGCCGAGGCCGGTGTCCCCTGGTGGGCCCACGCCTACCGCTTCGAGCGCGAGCTGCACGACGCCTACGCGGCGCTGGGCTGCCAGCCACCCACCTACGAGCCCCGGGCGACCGGCCACATCCCCGAGATGATCGAGCTGATCGAGGTGCTGGTCGAGCGCGGCCACGCCTACGCCGCCGACGACGGCTCCGGCGACGTGTACTTCGACGTCCGCTCCTGGCCGGCCTACGGCTCGCTGTCGGGGCAGCGGATCGACGAGATGGAGGCCGCGGAGGACGCGGACCCGCGCGGCAAGCGCGACCCCCGCGACTTCGCGCTCTGGAAGGGCCACAAGCCCGAGGAGCCGGCGACGGCGTCCTGGTCCACCCCCTGGGGACGCGGTCGGCCCGGCTGGCACCTGGAGTGCTCGGCCATGGCCGGCAAGTACCTCGGCGACGAGTTCGACATCCACGGCGGCGGCCTGGACCTGCGCTTCCCGCACCACGAGAACGAGCTGGCCCAGTCGACCGCGGCCGGCCAGCGCTTCGCCCGGTTCTGGATGCACAACGCCTGGGTCACCGCGGCCGGGGAGAAGATGAGCAAGTCGCTCGGCAACGGGGCCCTGGTCTCGGAGGTCACCCGGGCCTACCCGCCCCGCGCCGTCCGGTTCTACCTGGCCCAGCCGCACTACCGCTCCGCCATCGAGTTCTCCGACGACTCGCTCGCCGAGGCGACCGCCGCGCTCGCCCGCATCGACGGCTTCGTCACCCGCGCCGCCGAGCTGGTGCCCGACGCCCCCGCTGCCGAGCTGCCGGCCGAGTTCGTCGCCGCCATGGACGACGACCTGTCCACCCCGGCCGCGGTCGCGGTGCTCTACGCCGCGGTCCGGGACGGCAACAGCGCCCTCGACGCCGACGACCTCGAGGCCCTCGCGCTCCACCTGGGCCGGACCCGGGCGATGCTGGCGGTCCTCGGCCTGGACCCCGACGACCCGATCTGGGCCCACGGCACCGGCGCGGGGACCGGGCCGGACCTGCGGCCCGTCGTCGACGGCCTGGTGGCCGCGCTCGTCGAGCAGCGCGCCGCGGCCCGGGCGCGCAAGGACTACCCGGCGGCCGACGCCGTCCGGGACGCGTTGGCGACGCTCGGCGTCGTCCTCGAGGACACCCCGCGGGGGACCCGGTGGTCACTCGCCTCCCCGCACGAGATCACCACAGGAGCCTGAGATGCCCGGGAACAGCCAGCGCAAGGGCGCCGTCCGCCGCAAGGGCAAGGGCAACACCGCCGGTTCCGGGGGCCGCGTCCGGCGGGGGCTGGAGGGGCGGCCGTACCACAAGTCCTACGTCTCGCCGAAGGCTGCGGCGGCAGCCGCCGCCCGCGGGCGGAATGACCGTGGCGGCCCGGCGCCGCGCACCGGCCGTCCGGGCACCGGGCCCGAGTGGGTCGCCGGCCGCAACCCCGTCCTGGAGGCCATGCAGGCCGGCATCCCGATCAAGACGGCCTACATCGCCGAGGGCGCCGAGCGCGACGACCGGCTGCGCGACATCCTCAAGCTGGCGGCGGACACGAAGACCCCGATGCTCGAGGTGACCCGCGACCAGCTGGACAAGATGACCGGCGGGGCGATCCACCAGGGCGTGGCCCTGCAGCTGCCTGAGTTCACCTACGCCCACCCCGACGACCTGCTGGCCGCGGCCCTGGACACCGACGGCGAGCCGCTGGTGGTGGCGCTGGACTCGATCACCGACCCCCGCAACCTCGGCGCCGTGGTCCGCTCGTCGGCCGCCTTCGGAGCCCAGGGCGTGCTGATCCCCGAGCGTCGCTCCGCGGGCATGACGGCAGCGGCGTGGAAGACCTCCGCCGGTGCGGCCGCCCGGATCCCGATCGCCCGGGCCACCAACCTGAACCGCGCGCTGCGGGCCTACAAGGACGCCGGGTTCTTCCTCGTCGGCCTGGACGGTGAGGCCGACACCGACATCGCCGACCTGCCGCAGACGGCCGGCCCGCTGCTGCTGGTGGTGGGCAGCGAGGGTGACGGGCTGTCCCGGCTGGTCCGCGAGGCCTGCGACACCCTGGCCTCGATCCCGATCACCGCGTCGGTCGAGTCGCTGAACGCCGGCGTGGCCACGGGGATCGCGCTCTACGAGATCGCCCGCAGCCGCCGCTGACCGCCGTCCTGGACCTCAGTCCAGGTCGAAGATCGAGTGCGTGTCGTAGAAGTGCAGCACGTAGCGGCAGCGCTGGCAGATCAGCAGCGTCATCCGGTGCGAGGTGAACCCCCAGCGCGACTCCTGGCGGGACTCCTCACGGGCGAACTGCTGGCCCTCGCACAGCGGACAGCGCAGTGGCGGCAGCGGCGGGGGTGTCTGCGGGTAGGGCGGATACGGCTCGGACATGGCGACCTCCTGGGCCGCACGCTAGCGACCGGAGAGGGCATGGCCCGCAGGGCTCACCAGGCCTGGGCGCCGGTCCGGTCGAAGAAGACGCCGGGCAGCTCGTCCGCGACGCACGCCTGCACCACGGCGTCGGTGCCCTCGGTCACGCTCTGGTGGCCCGCGTGCCCGTTGAGGTCGGTGGCGGTGTAGCCGGGGTCGACGGCGACGACGCGGACGCCGTCGAGGAACGTGGCGTACTGGTGCGTGATCATGTTGAGGGCGGCCTTGGACGAGGTGTAGACGAGGGCCGGCACGCTGGACTCGATCCGGTCGGGGTCGCTGGTGGCGGCGAACGAGCCGAGCCCGCTGGACACCATGACGACCCGCGGGGCCGCGGCGGCGCGCAGCAGCGGCAGGAACGCGGCCGTCATCCGCACCGGGCCGAGCACGTTCACGCCGTAGACGGGCAGGAAGTCGGCGGCGACGGTGTCGGCCGGGCTGGCGTGGGTGCCGGCGATGCCGGCGTTGTTCACCAGCACGTCGAGCCGCCCGGAGGCGGCGCGGACGGTCTCGACGGCTGCGGCGACGGAGGCGTCGTCGGTCACGTCGAGGAGCAGGGGGCGGACGTCCGCGCCGTCCACGCGGCCGGCGACCTCGGCGACCGCCTTGTCGAGGCGCTCGGCGTCCCGGGCCCCGAGGTGGACGGTCCAGCCGAGGGCGGCCAGGCGGGCGACGGTCTCCAGGCCGAGGCCCTTGTTGGCCCCGGTGACGAGGGCGACGGGTGAGTGGGCAGCTGAGGTGGTCATGGATCCAGCGTCGGTCGCCCGTTCGGACCGCACCAGGGCCGGCTGGTCGTGGGACCGGTGGTCCTACCCAGGGACGCCGCCGGCGGAGGATGCTGGGGCGGTGACGACCTCCGGAAACCGCGCCGAGCTCGCGACCGTGCTGCGGCGAGCCCGCGCCCGGGTGGACCCCGCCGACGTGGGGCTGCCGGCCGGCCTGCACCGCCGGGTCGCCGGGCTGCGGCGCGAGGAGGTCGCGATGCTGGCCGGGATCAGCGTCGACTACGTCGTCCGGCTGGAGCAGGGCCGCGGCCCGCACCCGTCCGCCTCGGTGCTGGGTGCGCTGGCCCGGGCCCTGCGGCTCGACGACGACGAGCGGTCCGAGCTGTTCCACCTCGCGGGCTCCGCCCCGCCCACCCCGGGGACGATCGCCCTGCAGGTGCGGGCCACCGTGCTGCGGTTGGTCGACCGCTTCGTCGACCTGCCGGTGCTGGTGACCAGCGCCAAGGGCGACATCCTGGCCTGGAACGCGATGGCCTCGGCGCTGCTGGGCGACTTCTCGGCAATCCGGCCCGAGCGCCGCAACATGAACCGGCTGCGCTTCCTGCCCGACGCGTCCGAGCCGCAGCGGCACCCCGTCGGCGTCGGCCCCGGGGAGAGCGCGGCCATCGCCGCCCAGACCGTCGGCTGCCTGCGCACCGCGGCCGCCCGCTACCCCACCGACCCCGGGCTGCTCCGGCTGCTCGCGGACCTGCGGACCGGCTCGGCGGAGTTCGCCGCCCTCTGGGAGTCCGCGCCCGCCGGGGGTTGGCGCAGCCACCGCAAGACCGTCCTGCACCCTCGGCTGGGACCGCTGGTGCTGGACTGCGACACCCTGCTGGTCCCCGACGACGACCAGTCCGTGGTCGTCTACTCCGCCGCGGCGGGCACGCCCGAGGCCGGTGCGCTGTCCCTGCTCACCGTCGTCGGGACGGAGATGTTCCTGCCCGCGGACCTGGTGGGCCAGCCCGAGAGCACGGCGGTCGGACCGGGCGCGGCCCGGTAGATCGGCGCCGGCCCGGTAGATTGGCGTCCGGCCTGGCATCACCGGGCCGCCCCCGCACCCCACCCGCTGGAGAGATCGTGACGCTCACCACCGCGACGGCCGCCGCCAACGGCGCGGACTACGCCGCCACCGCCTCGCAGGCCTACCAGTCCGCCCTGTCGGTGATCGAGCAGGTCGAGCCCCGGATCGCCGAGGCCACCCGGCAGGAGCTGGCCGACCAGCGCAGCTCGCTCAAGCTGATCGCCTCGGAGAACTACGCCTCCCCCGCCGTGCTGCTGACCATGGGCAGCTGGTTCTCCGACAAGTACGCCGAGGGCACCGTCGGGCACCGCTTCTACGCCGCCTGCCAGAACGTCGACACCGTCGAGTCGATCGCTGCCGAGCACGCCCGCGCGCTGTTCGGCGCCGAGTACGCCTACGTCCAGCCGCACTCCGGCATCGACGCCAACCTGGTCGCCTTCTGGGCGATCCTGGCGAACCGGGTCGAGCTGCCGGAGCTGGCCGAGCTGGGCGTCAAGGGCATCAACGACCTGACCGAGCAGCAGTGGGAGGACCTGCGGCACAAGTTCGGCAACCAGCGCGCGCTGGGCATGTCGCTGGACGCCGGCGGCCACCTGACCCACGGCTTCCGCCCCAACATCTCGGGCAAGATGTTCCACCAGCGCTCCTACGGCACCGACCCCGAGACCCAGCTGATCGACTACGACCAGGTGCGGGCCGCGGCGCAGGAGTTCAAGCCGCTGGTGCTGATCGCCGGCTACTCCGCCTACCCGCGCCGGGTGAACTTCGCCAAGATGCGCGAGATCGCGGACGAGGTCGGCGCCACCCTGATGGTCGACATGGCGCACTTCGCCGGCCTGGTGGCAGGCAAGGTGTTCACCGGCGAGGAGGACCCGGTCCCCTACGCCGACCTCGTCACCAGCACCACGCACAAGTCGCTGCGCGGTCCGCGCGGCGGTCTCGTGCTGGCCACCCAGGAGTACGCGGCGTCGGTCGACCGCGGCTGCCCGATGGTGCTGGGCGGCCCGATGGCCCACGTGATGGCGGCCAAGGCGGTGGCGTTCGCCGAGGCGCGCACCCCGGAGTTCCAGACGTACGCGCAGCAGGTCGCGGACAACGCCAAGTCGCTCGCCGAGGGCTTCCTGTCCCGTGGCGCCAAGCTGGTCACCGGCGGCACCGACAACCACCTGGTGCTGCTCGACGTCACGGCGTTCGGGCTGACCGGCCGCCAGGCGGAGTCCGCGCTGCTGGACGCCGGCATCGTCTCCAACCGCAACGCCGTCCCCAGCGACCCGAACGGCGCCTGGTACACCTCCGGCGTGCGCCTCGGCACCCCGGCGCTGACCACCCGCGGCTTCGGCGCCGACGAGTTCGACCGCGTCGCTGCCCTGGCCGTCGACGTGCTCTCGAACACCACCCCGGCCACGGCGTCGAACGGGAAGCCCGGCAAGGCCAAGTACGTGCTCGCCGACGGCCTGGCCGACCGGACCAAGGCCGCCTGCGCCGAACTGCTCGCCGACTTCCCGCTGTACCCCGGCCTGCAGCTCTGAGCCCACCCTCCACCTCGCCGACTTGTCAGCGTCGGTGGTCGCCCTGGCCACCACTGGCGCTGACAACTCGGTCCGAGGACGGCTCAGAGGTAGAGGTGCAGCTCCTGCGCCAGCCGTTCGCGGTCGGCGAGCCGGCGCTGAGCGCCCTTGGCGCTGGCGCTGGACAGCGCGGTCAGCACGTCGATGACCATGGCCACGACGACGGGTGGGGCCAGCGGTGACTCCGGGTGCAGCCGGCCGGCACCGTCGGAGCGGTCGCCCGGCGCGTCGATGACCACCGCCTCGGTGGCGTGCTCCACCAGGGGCGCGTCGGGGGCGTCGGTGATGACCACGAGCGCCCCGCCCGCCCGGACGAAGGGCACCGCAGCCTCGACGGTGTAGCGCCGGTACGGGCTGAACGAGACGGCGATCATCACGTCGCTGTCCCGGACGTCGGAGAGCAGGTCCAGCGGCCGGACGATCGTCCCGTCGACCAGCGTCACCTTGGCCAGCGCCGCGCTCAGCTTGGCCGCCAGCAACGAGGCGTAGGTGAACGACGTCGCCGCCCCGATGACGAACCGGCGCCGCGACCCCGTGACCAGCGCTGCCGCCGCCTCCAGGCTGGGGTCCGACGCCGCCCAGGCCAGCCCGGCGTCCAGCTCGGCCCGGTGCGCCTCAAGCAACCGCTGCTTCAGCAGGGTCGACGCCCGGGGCCGGGTGGGCTCACTCACGCCGACTCCTCCGCCGGACCCACCGGGGCCATCACCAGCTCCGGCGGCCGACCAGGCTCGGCGACGAGCGTGCCGCGCCGGCCCAGCGGCAGGCTGTGGGCGGCCGGTCCGTGGCCGAAGCCCAGCTCGGCCACCATCGGCACCCCGAGCGGCGCGAGCAGCTCCTGGCACAGCGCCTCGATCTCGTCCAGCGGGCTGCACGCCTGCCAGCCGCCCAGGGCGATCCCGACCACGCCGTCGAACCAGCCCGCCCGCAGCAGACTGGTGAGGTAGCCGTCGATCCGGTAGGTCTCCTCGGTGACGTCCTCCAGCAACGCGATGGCGCCGGTGTTGTCCACCGGCCGGCGACGGCGGGCGCCCAGCGTCATGGCCAGCAGCGAGGCGTTGCCGCCGATCAGGGTTCCGGTCGCGGTGCCGGGCACCAGCACCGACGCCGCGGGGGCGGACCACCGCCGCCCCTCCAGGCCCTCGAGCACGGCGACCCGGAGCGAGGCCGTCGCCTCGGCGTCGTCGAGCAGCGAGGCGGTGCCGACCATCGGGGTGAACCAGCTGGCCACCCCGAGCTCCTCGCGCAGCCACTCGTGCACCGCGGTCAGGTCGGAGCTGCCGTACAGCGGCTTGGGCCGGGCGGCGCGCATCCGGTCGACGTCCAGCCGGTCGAGGACGCGGACGCTGCCGTACCCGCCGCGGAGGGCGAAGACCCCCGCGATCGACGGGTCGCACCAGGCGTCCTCGAGGTCCCGCGCGCGCTGCGCGTCGTCGGCCGCCAGGTAGGTCGCCCGTGGGTGCGCGGCGCGGGCGCCGGGGTAGGTGACCGGGACCAGCCCCCAGGAACGCAGCAGCTCCTCGGCCCGGGCGCCCTGCTCGGGTGGGGTCGGCCCGGCAGGCGCGACCAGCGCGACCCGGTCGCCGGCCACCAGCGGCCCGAGCCCGTCGGGACCGCTCACCGCCGGCCCAGCTCGGAGGGCACCACCGCGAGCAGGCTGCGGGTGTACTCGTGCTGCGGGTCGAGCAGCACCTGCTCGACCGGCCCGCTCTCCACGATCCGGCCGCGGTGCATCACCAGCACCCGGTCGGCGATGTTCCAGGCCAGCCCGAGGTCGTGGGTGATCACCAGCGCACCGAGGCCGAGGTCGTCCTTCAGCCGCAGCAGCAGGGCCAGGATCTCGCCGCGGACCGACGCGTCCAGGCTGGCCACCGGCTCGTCGGCCACCAGGAAGCCCGGTTCCAGGGCCAGCGCGCCGGCGATGACCACCCGCTGCCGCTGCCCGCCGGACAGCTCCTGCGGGATGGCCCGGAGGTAGCGCTCCGGGGGGGTGAGCTCGGCCTGGGTGAGGGCGGCCCGGACGCGCTGCTCCTCGTCGCCGGGCAGCCGGTGGATGCGGACGCCTTCGGCGACCGCCTCGTAGACGCTGTGCTTGGGGTTGAGCGAGGCGCTCGGGTCCTGCAGCACGAACTGGACCTGCCGCCGGTAGGCCTTGAGCCCGGCGCGGTCGCGCGGCAGCGGCGAGCCGGCGTAGCGGACCTCGCCTCCGCTGGCGGGCTGCAGCCCGAGGATGGTCCGGGCCAGCGTCGTCTTTCCCGAGCCGCTCTGGCCGACCAGGGCGACGATCTCCCCCGCCCCGCAGCTCATCGAGACATGGTCGACGGCCCGCACCCGGGTTCCGCGCGCGCGGAAGTCGACGACGAGGTCGTCCACCTCCAGCAGCGCCCCCCCGGGTACCTCCCCAGGCCCGGAGCCCGGCGAAGGGCGGTCCGACGGGCTCACCACGCGGGTGCCCACCTGCAGCCGCGACGCCGGGTCGCCGATCACGGGGAAGGCCGCGGCCAGCTCGCGGGTGTGCTCGTGCTGGGGGTCGCCGACCACCTGCCGCGCCGGCCCCTCCTCCACGACCTTGCCGTGCCGCATGACCACGATCCGCTCGCACACGGCGGCGAGCACGGCCAGATCGTGGCTGATCATCACCAGCGTCAGCCCGCGGTCGCGGACCAGGCCGGACAGCACGTCGAGGACCTGGGCTTGGACGACGACGTCGAGCGCCGTCGTCGGCTCGTCGGCGACGATCACGTCGGGGTCGCAGGCCAGCGCCATGGCGATCATCACCCGCTGTTTCTGGCCGCCCGACAGCTCGTGCGGGTAGGACTTCGCCCGCCCCGCGGGCAGGTCCACCAGGGCCAGCAGCTCGGCGACGCGGGCCGCCGTCGCGGCGTCGTCCCCGGCACCGCCGGTCCGGTGCACCTCCAGCGCCTCGGCGATCTGCCGGCCCACCGGCCGGACCGGGTTGAGCGAGTGCATGGCGCCCTGGAAGACGATGGCCGCCTCGGTCCAGCGGACGGCGCGCAGCCGACCCCAGCGCATGGTGACCAGGTCCTCGCCCGCGATCTCGACGGCGCCCTCCACCTTCGCCGAGCGGGGCAGCAGCCGCAGCGCCGAGAGCGCCAGCGTCGACTTCCCGCACCCGGACTCACCGGCGATGCCGACGGTGCCGCCTCGGGGCACCGCCAGGCTGACCCCGTCGACGGCGACCACCGGTTCGGTGTCCCCCAGCCGCGGCGCGTAGGAGATCCGGACGTCCCGCCAGGCCAGTGCCGGTGCCTCAGGGCTCGTGCTGCTCATCAGCGACCTCGCAGGGTGGGGTTGACCACGGCCTCGAGCGCCCGGCCGACCAGGGTGAACGACAGCACGACGACGACGATCGCCAGCCCGGGCGGCAGCACGAACCACCAGAACCCGGCCGTCGCGGCACCGGTGTCCAGGGCGGTCTTGAGCATCGAGCCCCACGAGATCGTGGTGGGGTCGCCGAGCCCGAGGAAGGACAGCGTCGACTCCGCGATCACCGCGGAGCCGACCGTCAGCGTGGTGTTCGCCAGCACCAGCGGCAGCACGGCGGGCAGCACGTGCCGGCCGAGGATGTGCACGTCGCCGGCGCCGAGCGCCCGGGAACGCTCGATGTAGTCGCGGGCCTCGATGCTCAGCGTCTGGGAGCGGACGATGCGCGCGGTGGCCGCCCAGCTGGTGACGCCGATGGCGATGATGATCGTCCACACGCCCCGGCTCAGCACCGAGGACAGCACGATGGCCAGCACCAGGCCGGGGATGACGAGGAAGAAGTCGATCACCCGCATGATCACCGCCTGCGCCCAGCCGGTGAAGTGCCCGGCCGCCATGCCGACCACCGTGCCGATGACCATGGACACCGCGGTGGCCGCGAAGCCCACGAGCAGCGAGATCCGGGACCCCCAGAGCAGCAGGGCGACGACGTCGCGGCCGGCCGGGTCGGTGCCCAGCCAGTGCGTGCCCGAGGGCGGCTCGTTCTGGGCGGCGGTGAGCCGGGTGACGTCGAGGGTCTCGATCGGGATCAGGACCGGGGTGAGCAGGGCCAGCACGATCACCGCGAGCAGCAGCACCAGCCCGACGACCCCGGAGCGGTTGGCCGCGAACTCGCGCAGCACCTCGGCGGTCTGGGCCCGGCGACGGGCGGCGGCCGCGCTGCCCGCCCGCACCGGCGTCGGCGTGCTCATGCCGCCTTCAGCCGCGGGTCGAGGACCCGGTAGACCAGGTCGGCCACGAAGTTCATGGCGATGACGATCGAGGAGAAGACGACGAAGGTGCCCTGCAGCAGCGGCAGGTCGGGGGCGCTGAGGCCCTGGAAGGTCAGGTAGCCGAGCCCGGGCCAGGAGAACACCGTCTCCACCGTCACCGCTCCGCCGACCAGCCCGCCGAGGGTGAGGAACACCAGGGTGACGGTGGGCAGCAGCGCGTTGGGCACGGCGTGCCGGGTGCGGACCTTGTCCTCGGTCAGGCCCTTGGCGCGGGCGGTGGTGAGGTAGTCGGCCGTCATCTCCTCCAGCACCGAGGCGCGCATCACCATCAGGTACTGCGCGTAGACCACGGCGACGATGGTCAGCACCGGCAGCACCATGTGCCAGGCCACGTCCAGCACCAGCGCGAGCCCTTCTGCGTCGCTGCCCGGCGACATCATCCCGCCGGCCGGGAACAGCCGCAGGCCGCCGGCGAACACCAGGAGGAGCAGCAGGCCGAGCCAGAAGGTCGGCACCGACCAGAAGGTCAGGGCCAGACCCGTCTGCACCTTGTCGAACCAACTGCCCCGCCGCCAGGCCGCGCGCTGGCCCAGCCACAGTCCGAGCACGATGGAGATCACCGCGGCGGTGCCGGTGAGCAGCAGCGTGGGCACCAGCCGGTCGAGGATCAGCCCGGCGACCGGTTGGTTGTAGACGTAGGAGTAGCCGAGGTCACCGGTGAACAGGTCCCGCACGTAGCGCAGGAACTGCACCGGCAGCGGCTGGTCGAGCCCGAACTGCACCCGCAGCCGCTCCACCTCCTCCGCGCTCACCCGCCGGCCTCGGGTCAGGTTGATGGCCGGGTCGGAGCCGGGCAGGATCCGGAAGGAGAAGAACCCGAGCACCACGACCATGGCCAGGCTGACCAGCGCCGCGCCCGCCTTGAGCAGGAGGTAGCGGCCCAGCGACGAGCCGGCCGGCACCTCCTGCTCGGCGACGAGCGCCTCGTCGGCGCCCAGCAGCGTCACGACTCACTCACGGTCGGCGGCGGTGGAGCGGCGGCGCAGGCCGAGCACCACACCCAGCGCGGCCAGCACGAGGACCGCGATCCCGACGGGCAGCACCCAGCCGGGCACCCCGCCGTCCGCGGCCGCGCCGGTGGCGTCCCCGGCAGCGCTCGCCGGGGCCGCGTCGTAGAAGCCCCAGTAGCCGTTCTGGCCGGTGACCACGCCGCCCTCCTCGGGCTGCTTGGTGAACCCGGTGAACCGGTCGCTGCGGTAGGCCTCCAGGCTGTCGGCGTAGTAGAGGACGTCGTTCACGGCGGCCTCGTGGATCATCGTGAAGGCCTGCTTGACCAGCTCGGCGCGCTTGGCCGGGTCGAGCTCGGCGTGCTGCGCGTCGTACAGCTCGTCGAACGCGGGGTCGCACCAGTTGGACTCACTCGTCGACCCCGAGCCGTCGGCGTTGGGCCGGCTGTCGCAGCGGTTGATCGACAGCTGGAAGTCCGGGTCGGGGCCGATGCCCCAGCCGGTGAAGTACAGGTCGTACTTGCCGAGCGTCGAGTCGTCGTTCACCTGGTTCGGCGTCACCATCGAGACCTCGACGGCGATGCCGATGTCGCGCAGCCAGGGCTGGATGAACTCGGCCAGCTGCTGGTGCGTCGGGTCGGAGTTGCGGCCCATCAGCCGCAGTTCCAGCGGCTTGCCGGACTTGTCGGTGCGGACCCCGTCGGCGCCCTTGGTGTAGCCGGCCTCGTCGAGCATCTGGTTGGCCTTGGCCGGGTCGAAGGTGCGCTGGGTGGCGCCGGGGGCGAAGCCGAAGTAGGCCGGGTAGACGGTCGGCACCTCGGTCTGGCCCGGCTTGCCGAGCCCCTGCAGCACGCGGTCCAGCAGCGTCTGGTTGTCGATCGCGGTGATGATCGCCTCGCGCAGCACCTTGTCCTTCAGTGCCGGGTTGCCGTTGCCGAGCGGCTTGCCGTCGGCGTCCACCGCGCCCGGGTTGATGGCCATCGCCTGGTAGCGCCGGCCCGCCCCGGAGTTGGTCGTGATGCCCTGCTGACCCTCCAGCGACTGGAACTGGGCCGGGGTCAGGCCGCTCACCACGTCGACCTCGCTGGTGCGCAGCGCCTGCACGGCGGCGTCGGTGCTCTTGTAGCTGACGTAGGTGAGCCCGCTGATCTTCGGCGCTCCCCGCCAGAAGTTGGGGTTGGCCTTGAGCTCGACGCTCTGGCTCTGCGCGTAGGACGTGATGACGAACGGTCCGGAGCCGACGGTGTCGGTGTCGTTCTCGTAGGTCGCGGCGTCGACGTCGGCCCAGACGTGCTCGGGCACGATCGGCAGCTCGGCGCCGGGGTTGGCGGCCTGCGGGGAGTTCAGCGTCATCACCAGGGTCTGCGGGTCGGTCGCGGTGACCTCGGCGACGTTGGTGACCAGTCCGCCGTTGGCCTGCTGCAGCGCCTCCTCGTTCTTCACCGCGTCGAAGGTCCAGACGGCGTCCTCCGCGGTCAGCGGCTCGCCGTCGGACCACTTCCGGTCCGCGGGGATGGTGAAGGTCCAGGTCTTGCCGTCGGGCGAGGTCTGCCACTCCGACGCCAGCCCGGGCACCACCTCGTTGTTGGTGCCGTACTGCACGAGGCTCTCGTACTGGAAGCGCAGGATGTTCGTGCTCGAGGCGAGGATGGCCAGGAACGGGTTCAGCGTGTCGATGTCGCTGGTCAGCGCGACCTTGAGGTCGCCCTCGGCGGCGGCCGCCGGCGGCGGAGCCGCCACCGACAGCCCCAGCGGCAGGGCCAGCGCGAGCGCCGCCCCCGCGCCGGCGAGCCGTCGCAGCACGCCTCGGCGTCCGCGTCCCGGTGGTGTCTGATCGACCATGTGCGCCCCTCGCGTCGCGGTGCGGTCCGGTGGACCGCACGACCTAACCCCGGCGTCCGGCAGGGATACGTCACTGATGCCTCGACGCACGGACGTCTCGTCCACCGGAACTGCGTCCGACCCTCGCACACGGAAGCGTGGAAGGGAAGCATGATCGGCACATCAACACCTGATCGCGCCTGGACTCCGGGTCGCACGGTCAGCCATGCTGGACGCCCTTCTGTTACGTATCTGTTTCATCCGCCCGATCTGCCCACCGAACCGAGGTACCGCGTGACCGAGCCGCCGCCGTCCGTGCCGTCCGACGAGCCGGAGGTCGTGGCGCTGCTGCGGGCGATGGTCGGCTTCGACACCACCAACTGGGGTCGCGGGCGCAGCCGGGGCGAGACCCCGCTGGCCCGGTGGGTCGTCGGCCAGCTCCGGGCGGTCGGGTTCGAGCCCCTGCTGCTGGCCCGGCCGGACGCTCCCGAGCGGGCCAACGTGGTGCTGCGGGTTCGCGGCACCGACCCCGCCCTGCCCGGCCTGGTGGTGCACGCGCACCTCGACGTGGTGCCGGCCGAGCCGGCCGACTGGTCGGTCGACCCCTTCGCCGGGACGGTGGCCGACGGCTACGTCTGGGGCCGGGGCGCCTCGGACATGAAGGACATGGCCGCGATGACCCTGGCCACACTGCTGCACTGGGGCCGCACCGGGACCCGGCCGCGCCGCGACGTGGTGGTCGCCTTCGTAGCGGACGAGGAGGACCGCGGTGAGTACGGCGCCGAGTGGCTGGTGGACACCCGTCCCGACCTGTTCGCCGGCACCGCCGCCGCGATCGGGGAGTCGGGCGGGGAGTTCCGCGAGCTGCGGTCCGCCGGCGCCGACCCGGCCGCGCCGCCGGTCCGCTGCTACCCGGTCGCGGCGGGCGAGCGCGGCACCATGCACCTGCGGCTGACGGCGACCGGCACCGCCGGGCACGCCTCCCGCCCCGGCGCCGACAACCCGGTCGTCGTGCTGCTCGACGCCCTGCACCGGCTGGCCCACCACCGCTGGCCGCTGCACCTGGCCCCGGTGGTCCGGGCCCAGCTGGGCACGCTCGCCGAGGCCCTCGGCGTCGCCGTGGACCTGGACAGCGACGCCGGGGTGGAGGCCGCCCTGGAGCTGCTGGGTGAATCCGCCGACCCGGCCCGCTGGACCAGCCGGGCCTCGTCGACGCCGACGGTGCTCGAGGCCGGTTACAAGGTGAACGTCATCCCCGGCTCGGCGTCGGCGGAGGTGGACGTCCGCTGCCCGCCCGGCTACGACGACGCCCTGCTGGCCGCCCTGCCCGGTCTGCTCGGCGACGGCGTCGAGCACACCTTCACCTCGTTCCAGCGACCGGTCGAGGCACCGGTGGACGGCCCGTGGTTCGCCGCCATCCGCGCGGCCGTGCTGCGCGCCGACCCGGACGCCGTCGTCGTGCCCACCTGCATGGCCGGCGGCACCGACGCCAAGGCCTTCGCCCGGCTGGGCCTGCACTGCTACGGGTTCGCCCCGCTCGGCGAGGACCCCGACGGCCGTCAGGCGGCCGGGGTGCACGGGGTCGACGAGCGGGTGCCGGTGGCGTCGCTGCTCTGGGGCGCGGCGGTGCTGGCCGACCTGCTGACCACCGGCTGAGGCGGGCCTCAGCCCCCGACGGCGACCCGCAGCTGCCGGCCCACCGCCCGCATCGCGGCCAGCACCTCGTCGCGGGCGTCGACGTGCTCGGGCCAGGTGGCCAGCACCGCGTAGGCGAGGGTGGCGTCGGGTCCGCTGACCACGCCGACGTCGCCGCGCGCGGTGGAGATGGTGCCGGTCTTGTTGACCAGCGCCACCCCGCGGTCGGGCTCGCCGTGCGCCAGCGGGTCGAGGTCGAAGGCGGCCGCCACCATCGACAGGTCGGCGTTGGCGGCCAGCCAGCCCAGCACCTGGGCGGACACCGCGGGCGAGACGACCGTCCCTGCCTGCAGAGCCTGCAGCACCGCGGACAGCTCGCGGGCGGTGCCCACCGACAGCGTCGGCGGGTCGTCCCGCGTGCGGTGCACCCGGACCCGGTCGAGCAGCGCCGAGCGGGTGCAGCCGAGGGCGACGGCGCGGGCCTGCACGGCCGTCAGCCCCACCCGGCGGAGCAGCACGTTGGTGGCCAGGTTGTCGCTGAAGGCCCCGACCAGGACGCCGAGGTCGCGCACGCCCAGCGTGCGGGTGTCCATCCGGTACCAGACGCCGGAGTCGGCCACGTGCTCGTCGTCGGTCCAGGTCAGCGGCTCCGCCGGGTCGAGGGTGCCCTCAGCGAGCCGGGCGGCCACCTCGACGAGCAGGAAGAGCTTGCCGAGGCTCGCGGTGAGCTGGAGCTGGTCGGGCTCGGCCGCGGCCAGCACCGCGCCGCTGCCGGCGTCGCGCACGGCGACCGACCAGCGGGCCGCGGGCGGCAGGTCGGGCAGCGTCCAGGTCGGGGGGACGGGCATCAGCGGCTCCTGGGTCGGGACGGGCGGGCTCACGCTAGCCGCCCGAGGTCGGCGGGCGCGGGTTACGATCCCGGGGTCCCTCCGACCCGGGTAGGCGCCATGGCTCCGACGACCGTCACCACGATCGTCCTCGTGCTCTTCGGCCTCGGCCTGCTGGCGATGGCTGGCTGGGCCTGGTTCGGCTCCTGGCAGCCGGTGGTCCGGCGGGCGCCGCAGCCGGTGCCGGACGACGTCGAGGCCGCGGTCCGGCAGATGCGTCGGGCCATCGAGGAGTACGAGCGCCGCCAGCGCGCCCGCTGACCCCGCCGCCGGGCCGGCCCGGCGGCAGGCGCAGGCTGGGACCATGACTGATCTCTCCACCCGCGTCCTCGGCACCGGCGACGCCGCGCTGACCGTCTCCGCCCTCGGCCTCGGCTGCATGGGCATGTCGGAGTTCTACGGGACGGCCGACGAGTCCGAGGCCGTCGCCACCCTCCACCGCGCCCTCGACCTCGGCGTGACGTTCCTCGACACCGCCGACATGTACGGCCCCTTCACCAACGAGAAGCTGGTCGGCGGGGCGATCGCAGACCGCCGCGACCAGGTCGTGCTGGCCACCAAGTTCGGCAA
>Ga0210040_10003273_pt1 | contig 22046 bp, 13 predicted proteins | sample CryGeyCG12114_NA_FD_185462 | JGI IMG/M metagenome (GOLD analysis project Ga0210040, IMG submission 185462) | Groundwater microbial communities from aquifer - Crystal Geyser CG19_WC_8/21/14_NA (SPAdes) (version 2) | ecosystem: Environmental > Aquatic > Deep subsurface > Groundwater | place: USA...
GAAGGGGAGAAAGAAATAAGTGCGTATTAGAAAGCCTTATCTAAAAGCACATTGAGAGCAGTAATGGACTACCGGAATTTACAAATTTAAATAGCCACCAACCTTCCATATTATAAATACTCCGTGTGTTCAGCCTACACGTACAAACGAGTAACTCTATCGTTGACTAATATTTTTAGACATTAAATTGTTACATAAATCCACTTATGTTACTCTGAACGAAAAGTATTATAAACTTTCAAAATGTAATGCTATATACTTTTATTACTCCATCTAAACTATTGTTTCATGTCTCATGAACATGTTTTAAAATGCAAGGATTATGGAAGCCCATAAAACCAATTTTGGAATTCGGTATGAGAGTCTTGAAGTTGAAAAAAGTTGAGCACCTTATCAAGAAATAAGAATAAACTGTTAAAGTTATATGCTGTCCTTGCCTCCCAGGCGGACTGTTGGGATGCCAAGAAAACTCTTTTCATGAACAAGATGATTTCCAATTCGACGGTCTTGATTTTAAAACTACCATCGGTATGTGTATCCTTCTTAGCCGTACTTATGTTGAAATGATCATTTGAAACCCGAGCGAGTACATTACTGCTCCTCCTGCACACGCCCGCTACGTATTGCCATGAATAATGGAAACTGCAACTGATATCGCAATATTGCTCCAACAAGCTCTACTGTCAGAACAAGAATTGAACTCATCCTTTTCTTATACATCACAGACGGAACGCTCTGAGAGCGTAGCGTATGCATAGAACAGTACGAGTGATAATAATATTGCTTTCTTTTCATATTTCCAATGTGAATTCCGTGAGCATTTTTTCTACGCTTGGCGTCTTCATAAAGTCATGACTGGAATATGACAGGCGTTCTGAATTTCCATTTAAAACAAAACGAAGCGACTAGTACTTATGCAAAATGCGGGAGAATGCAAGACTACTATCCAATAATCATAATTCCATATTAAAGTCTAACCTGCTTTTTCGGATTCCACTTTAGCATGGAATTTCTCGCGTAATGTAGCCACCATTTCGGGCGTTATCTCCTCCATCTTGGAATGTGTCTACGTGTCCTCCCTGGTTTCGATTTTCAAAAGGGTTTCAGCTATAGTTATCCACTTTTCTCGCAAACTAACTTGAGCGGTGTGGAGGATGTGTAGTTAGTTAGTTAGTTAGTAATTGTATTCTGTGTGAGTAGAATAATGGATTCAAAAACTTTATTGTGTTAAATCTCTCACACTATAATGGTTGAAGTGTACACACAATCATCGGAGGAGCACAAGAGAGTCTCATTAACCAGTCACTAACTAACTAACTTGGAAATCGTGCCAAGATTAAAATGCATTCTTGAGAAATGAAGCGCTAAGGAAATTGCGGTCATTTTGTTGAATTTTCAATGAGTGTGCAATAAGAAACTATGAAAGTTGGGGAAACTTTCCATGTTAATCATATGGGAGAATAGTCCATGCAACACTGTTTGTCCTTTGTTGAGAGAGGTACGGACGCGAGTAATGCTATTATTTTATAATTCAATTTATTGCTCAGAAAAGTGGTCACTGTGGTTTTTTGAACTAATACTCTATGTCCCCTCTTTTTGTATGTGAACTGCTCCCCAGTTTATATTCTTGTCGCAAACTTTGCCCATTCGACGTGATGAATTTGGGAGAGGAATGTGATCGTGGTTTGTCAAAAATAATGAAAAGTTTAGGAAATATTTGCCAAGTGGGAAATTGAGTTTGCCCATGAAAGGCTTTCAACATGGCCAGGTTTATATTAAACTTGTTTATTACTGCCATAAGGGCTGGCTTCTTTAAAGAGAAATTCCAAGTTGCCTCATGCAACAATTTCATGGGCATTTTAATTGCCCCTTGTGTTTTTTAATGTACTACTTTTTTCTATAATTTTTGTGTCCATAAAACGGGAGGAAACTTACTCTCATACTCCTCAATAACCGTATTTATGTTTTTATTTTTAGCTTCACGTTTATACTTCATTTCACAATTATTTTTATTCACATTTAAGTGAAATAGTTGTTTCATTAAACCTGAAAAGGTGGCTAACATTCACAACTCACAAATATACAAATCCGACGCTCCAAAATGAAAGCCAAAGAAACCCAGACAACAAACATAAAATAAACCCTTTAAACAATGAATAGCAAGCAAATCAAGTTAATGGTTAAATGGGTACATTCGAGTCTCAAATGTGTATCATGTAGAAAGAGCAAAAAGGAATAAATATTTGCCCAACATTTCAAAGTGCTTATTTGCGTGTGCAGTTAAAAACTGAAAGAAAAGAACTTGGCTGGAGCACCCGTTTCCATACCCGTACGTTAGACCCGTGCTTTCAGGATTTAGGTTATGTTTGAGAGTGCCAGAGAGAAAGGGAAAAGAGATCGATAGAAGCTGCTCGTGGAGTTGAATGAGCAGATCTTCCATTCCTATTTCGCTGTGCCATACACATCACACATTACTAGTCTGTACACACATGCCATCCACGTAATAATAAGTTACTAAACTCCAGTAACTCCGCTCTGAACGCGACTACTTGTCTGATGAAGATACTCGCAAAAAAACGCAGCCCTAGTGCTTTCCGCAACTTGAGAATCATAGATTGTTAATAATGAATGTCTTACTATAGTATAGAAAACCCATGTTTAATAGAGTGGCCCGAAACAATAGTATCTAAAATTTTCAAGTCGCAACTCGTTGGCTTGCATTCTAGACTTGTTAGATAGCTGGTCGTGAAATTTCGTCCACTCATGGGAGAGAAAATGATTTTGTTGCAAAAGTTAGCCCACAAATTTATTTAAGCGCACACATATAGCATGCACAAACACATGAAAAACATGTATAAAAGAGGGCGAAAAGTTGAGAGTTGCAAAACTTGTTTTTTTATCCTCTCCTGTACGACTTTACTGTACACAATTCACTTGCAGGGAACCCATGATGTATATATATGCAATGCACTAGTTAGTTAGTTAGTTAGCTAGCTAGAGCGTCGTCGTGAAAGCTGTAATAATAGACAAACAAGGGAAAGGAGCTCTTTTTTTATGACTTATCTTGTCTCTGTAGTGAAGACAATGAAGAAATTTGTTTTCTTTTGTCGACAACTGTGAGAGATAGTGAGATTTTAATATGTCTTGTTTACGTGTGCGGGGAAAGAGCCGCCCTACTGGAAAGAATGTTTCTAACGGGAAGCACTATAGCATCTAGAATGATTGCATTTTTTCTGCCTTGTCTCCTTCTTGTATATAAACACACATATCTTCAAGTTAGCTTGTGACAATTCCATTTCTTGGCGACAAGTTGAGAAATAGATGATCCTACATACATAATATGCAAACTACTGACTGACTATGGTGCACGCATGCTGGCTAATGCAAGTTATTGTACTTAAAATATACATGTTGCCAAAAGTTGCCACCAAGTATAACTAATAGTCTCCCGCTTTTTCACTTTTATCTCATATCAAGGGAAAAACGTGAGTATGAAGTTTCATCCGAAATTACACTTTCTGAGACTGAAAACCATTTAAAAAGTTGTGCTCATCATCCCTAGTAAAACAGGTTGGTGTGGCGAAACAGATGAGAGAAAAGTTTTGCCATTCCTAACACACAGTGACACACTATACATTCCGTACCAAGTAATGTTTGAGCTGAGTGAGCTCACTAACTATATATTCAGAGGACAAGCTGACTGCATGAATTCCTATTGCCGTATGGTGCAATGTCGTAGTAAAATTATGATGGGAAAACGGTGTTATGTTACACTCACAGAAACTTTCAATGTGCACTTCTGCATGCAGAGAGAGCCAGAGAAATGTATGTAACTCAGTTCTGGAAGGGGAACTTTGCTTGGACTAGAATGTTAGTAAATGTTGATGATATAAGAGTTAAATTTCCAACACACTCACTCACTCGACATTCACATTTCCACTTGGTTTTGTTGCACAAGGAGCAAATCCAAATCAGAAAAACTTTTTACTCGTGCACGGGATTTAGAAAGTTGACAGAAGAGCTCCACAAATTCAATACAGTTGTCACCCCTTATTAGAAACAAGAAAACATATCCACAACTGACTCTTGTGGTGGCCTACACTATGCACAAGAAAGACAAATTGAGATGAATCTTTTTTCTTGCTCAACTATTATTTTCCTATTTATTTCATGTGGGTCGCAGTTGTGGGCAATAATTAAACGGACTGGGTACACTTACTTGCCTTCTCATTTTTGTAACAAGATAATATGCACAGAGTATGGCACACAGCTGCTCTCTTATCCTGATGTGATAACAGGATGGAAAAATCACTGCGTTGAATGGAATTCAATGACTGTGTTGTCATCTTCTCATATCATGTGTCTATTGTATTTATTGTGTATTATTTAACAACCAGATATGGAATGTACTCATCCTCATTATTCTTCCATTTTACATTTTTGAGCTGGAATTAGTTGTCCGATTGGTATAGCTATTTATGCCAATCGTCATGCACATTCATCATTGTGAAATGTATTTATGCACTGACTGACATTCAGAGAATGCAAAAGTACAGTTTATATGAGTGACCACAAATGAACTTGAGAAGATAACACAAATACTCTGATTGAAATAATTATATAGTTGGTTGTGTGGTGGAAAATCTGAATGACGTTTGGCCCAGCATTTAACTCTTTGTCTGTCGATATCTCTTACATTTTATCTGCTTTGACATCTATCGAACAAGCAGCAACTTGTTTTTTATGCATGGAGTGCTTGGTGTTACGGAAAAAGTAAAGAGTCACAGTAAGTCACTCTAGTGGTGACAGGAACGGAACAATTTTTATTTGCCAATTTGACCCCCAACGTTTTTCTCTGGAATACTTTTTGAAATGAAAATAGAAACAACTAGAGTTAACAACGAAGCACATAAGATAAATGTGTCTTAAGGGAGTAATTAAGTTAGGAACGGAACTGAAACGCTGTAGTAGTGAAGTAGCGCTTCTTATCTCTGATAATGGCAACGAATTCACACCGATAAGCGAGACTAGTGTATAGCTCGTTATATAGCTTTGTGGTTTCTAGACTACATCATTATTGATTATGCATGCTTGTAGTTTGTTACTCGCATGATTATTATTAGCGTGGAACCTTGTTGTCGTAATCTATAGACTATTTTCACCACCTAGTATGTCTGTGTCTTTTGTATTTGTCTGTATAAGCATAAATAGTGATAAAAGCTTTGGTTGATAAGTTATCAGCAGATCAAAAATAGGGGCTTTAATTTTACATAATGTGTCTGTCTATATCGTTCCCACAATTCCTGCTGTTGGTATATGGTTTAAATATATTTCCTAAACGCCCAAGTATCTTTTAAACAAATAAAAAATAAAAAATATTGCTAAGTAAGAATGGGGATTGCTGCGAAGCTAAAATCTATCGTTGAAATGAGAAACGGCTATAGGATATCATGTTGAGAATGCAAATTTTGCAGCCGTTTCAAAGCATTGAATATAGAAACGCAAACGCAGCACAGTCTTTGTAAGAACGGACTGAGCTAGAGATTAATTGTATTTGAGAAAATCTGTTCTTCGTCAGTTAATCGATTTTACAGAGGAACTGGAAGTCCCAAGACACGGTTATTATCTATTTGCTCTCAGAGTCTCTCTATCTTTTGGAACAAAATTGGCTCCCGTTCTGCTTGAACTTTCCATCTCCGTCCGTCGTACACATTCACTATCTGGAACTATATTCTAAACGGAGCGTTTCCCCAAGACAAAAGCCAAATTTACATTGTTCTACTGGAGTATAATTTTTGCTGATAAGGAGCCCTACTGAATCTGAATGTGAGCAGTGAAAACGGAAATGCAAGTAGGTCAGGGCCGCCATGATTCCGCAATAGAGCTCCGATCAAATCATTTTATATACGCAGGTATTATTTCAGGAAGCACCGAGTCGAGTGAAAGTTTCACTTCCAGAGAGTATGTACTCGGTTCAAAAAATGAGAGGTAGCAGCTTTTACTACAAATAATAAACCAGTGTACGGTCAATCTTACATAAACCAGCGAGACGTTTGATCAGCACGATATGCAGTGTGGAAAATAAGCGAACCATTTCCAAAAAGCTAGGCTACACTCCAATCAAAGTAGATTAGCATGGTTGATTTTTCTTTCTAGCGTGTAATAGGAATGGGAGTCAAAGCATGTAGAGCGTGAAATTCACCAAATAGGTGTATTACATTCGGATTAGACTGTCGTGTACTTTTACAACCCACTATTGCTGGCATGGCTCAAATACTCACTACTAACTAACTAACTAAAGGTTCCGTATGCTTTCACCACAGTTTTGCCCACGAGCACTAGTCCTCCTATATTTTTCAATGATTCAATGTGTAGCTCCGCGCTTTCTCTTATAGTAAAGAAAGTGGAGATGTGCAGACCATCTAGTGAGTGCAGGAGAAAGTACGGGATGTAGTTTTGGTTGAATTGTCAAACCATAGATCTGCCTTGTTTAATACAAAACTTGATAATTTTTGTGCCTTGCTGGAAAATTAAAGTTGATTATATGCGAGATGTACTAAACGATTGTTTACACAATCGAGTTTGACTGAACAAAACTTGCTAATCAAATATAACACTGCTAACACTAACAAATAAGTTCTTGGCAACATTTTTTCAAGGTTTAGATTTTTTATGCAAGCAGGATTTACCTAAAACTCGCCTTTAAAATCTATAGACTCTTCTATATCTACGGCGTTTTTAACATAACACGCAATGAAGTACATCTTCAAAAGCACATAGTTTCAAAAGAATAGTTATCTAAAGTAACTCTCAATGTACTGAATAGTAAAGCAATATTGTGGACCTTTCAAAAGCAAACTAATTTCCTCTCTCATTCCAAAAATAAAAGAATCTTGTAAACGTAAAACCTTCTCATCTCATCTTTCTCAATCTATTAACTAGCTGCTCCTGGCAAGCCCCCTATCAAAGCAACCAATTTTACCTTGTCTATCATCAGTGCAATCCAACAAAGAGGAAAGAACTTGGCAATGAAATATCTTTTCAAGTGGCTCTAGTGACGGAAGCAAATGCGTAGTCTGTGTGGTGCTGCTGGATCCTTTGCATCAAAGGAATTGATTGACCTAGATTGCAACTCGAATGTAGGCTAAGCGCAAACTGCAAACGAACTTGTGCGAGCCGAATATTTGTAGTATATGCGAAGACTACTCAGGTTAGTATGCACGCAATTGTTAAAAAAGTGGTGTGTAAGGAAAACTATGCCTGTAGTATATTGCAAAAGCATCGTTAAATGCTTACGCACGTACAGAGAGTCAGATCTGTGAGTTATAATATATACGAAACGGAACAAAGTTAGAAGTGCGTTCAAGTACTGTATGCATTTGCGTGTGTGTGTGTGTATCCCACAGCTGTAATATACGTGCGTTTCCATGAAATCCACCATGTACTGCTAGCCCAGTTTATTATGAGCATTGCAAAAATGGCTGAGTACGCTCAGTTGCTAGCTGTGCTCATCTCATGCGGTCGGCTTCAACTCCCGGCTCTACCATCATGGCTGGTCACACTTTCCCTATACAAGGGCGAGTTGTAAGTGGTGGACACTTTGTGCATCCCTCAATATAATTGTAGGTAGTCTAGGGCCCCACATCTACATAATTCTTTGGTTAATTAATTGTTCACAGAATTTTTTCTGGTGATTTCGAAAAAACGAGTGAGTTATTGTTTGTTACTGAAATTCTGGCGGGTCAATTAGGATTCATTAGCATTTGTTTGAATAGTTAGTTGGCAAATGTGTGTGATAAGAATTTCACCTGGATCTATACTGGAACGCAAGTAAGTGAGTTAGTTAGTTGGATAGTTACCTAGTCACTTTGTAACCAGTTTGACATTTTAACCTTGAGCGTGAGCGGAGCATCTGGCTGTTAAGCATAACCAAACTCTGTTATGCGGAATGATAGCCTTTTTTAATAAATCGATCAAATGAATCCAAGTAGGGTGTGGATATTTTGCGTGTACATATTTTACGATTTAATTCGTTATGTCTGTATCTTTTGGTATTGTGAGAGTTAGATTACATGTATGACAGTGGTTGCATAAAAATTGTTATGGGCATTGCTTCGGTTTTGAATTTTAATCAAAGGAGTAATTTAATGGCTTTTAAAGTTAGTTAATACGTTCAATATTTACTTACTTAGGCCGAGGATGTGTTTTTTAATAGACTCGTCAATTTTGATTACTATTGCGGAAAGCAATGTCTGTGCAAGACTTCAAAAGTGATGATTGCCATGATTTTTTGCAAAGTCGTTTTTTGCATGGAAAGTCTACCAATGATTACAGTAAAATCATAGGAAATGGGCTATACTCCTTCATCATACACAGTATAGCTATATTCCGTACTCAGTCAGTCAGTGCAGTTCAACGTATCTGTATTCATTATAGACGCTTGTGAAACATATACATTGTTGTGACCTACTTTTTCTTCCTGGTTACCTCCAGAATGCTGCAAATGCTGGAAAGTAGGTCTCTGCCAACTCTTTCGACCTACTTTCCCTAGCTTACAAAGTCTCCCATAGCATTCTGTGGGTATATTCATTTTTATATAGCTTAGTTAGTCTCCCATTGGGGAACAACCAAATTAGAGACAGTAAATTAATGATGGATAGATAGAGGTGTGACCTTTGCAATATGTAACTTCTAAAAACTGCAATTCACATAATGCAAGATAAAATGTTGTATAACAAAACTAATCAGACTCAGCACTGACTTAATATAGCCAACACCCAGTAACCCCAGCTTCGGTATTTCACACAGTCCAGCCAGCTATAGGCTCATTGCAGGTTGCTGAAATCTGTAAACAAAAATAAACCATTATGAATGCCTAAAAATGCCGCAGACTTTTATCTCTCTATAGTGAAGTCAAGGCTGATAAAATTCAGAGTCAACAAAACAAGTAGGATTAAGTAAGTAAGTGACTTATCTTTATAAAGTTAGCAGCTACAATTTCCATGAGCACTTTTTTTTCAATATATGACCATTATAGTTAAATATCTTGGTTTTCATGCATCATCGTATGGAGCGCACACACGCAGTGCAGGATGAGTTTTTTTGTAAAAGCGAGATATATGCTCCATGATTAGCATGATCATCCAGTATCTAAACCTATGTGCAATAAGCTATATGCAAACCCCAAGCCGTATTCTCATACGATTTCACAATGTAACCAAAAAAATACTCGCAGCTGGCTCCATTGAGTGTGCGTGTGTGTTGTGTTATTGTGTGCATGTAGTGTGGTGCGAATTTAAAAACAAAATATTTGAGAAAATGAAAATGTAGGTGAAGTTTGGTGTTTGACTGTGTTTGAAATGAATGAGTGGACGGGTTATACTGGTACTAACTAACTTACTTAATTAGTGCAATGATTGGATTAAGATCTTGAAAAAAATGGGTTTCAAAATCTGGTCAGTTAACAAAACAGGAGGAAGAAATGTTAAATACTATACATGTACGGATGTCGTGCAATTTCTGTTGATTGATTGAATACAGCCTTCTGTGACCGCAGACGAAGTTGATTTACTCCTTTACTTTTAGAAGGTAATAATAGAGAATGGAAAAAATAATGGAAATACAGTACCAGCTAGCAATCAGCTGATCCCTGCTCTTTCAGTTGGCACCTACGGCCTAGACCTGACATACTCACTTACTAGACTTGCTAATGTTTGTGTAGAAGGATGAAGGATGCACACTTTATATTGTAGAGTTAAAGTTTTATATTGTTCATTTGCAGCTGACGTTGAAACGATACTTATTACGGAGACATGAGTATGAACAACCGATGGTCAAACAATCAAAGTGTGGGGGATTGCAAGACTTGCATGTGTCGACTATCTCATCAAAAAAAGAGTCCGAATTCGGAGTCATCCGAAGAGGAGCTTGGAAGTGGTTCCGATGGTAAATACTGAAACTTATTGTAGATTTTATGAGTCTGTAGAGGAGAAATAAATGTTCAGGGAACATTCCATCTGCTAGCAGTTTAAAAATAACATGCCTGATAACTTACTTTTCTGCAGAACTATGCGATTCTCAAATGCCATCTCAGCTTTTGGATACCCTGAAGAATATGCGTGAAGACGACTCTCTCTGTGATGTTAAGCTTCGTGTTGATAATTCGCTGATGCGGATTCCAGCTCATAAAGTTGTTCTAGCGGCGGCCTCGCCTTATTTTAGGTATTTTTTACCGACCCTAAAAATCTGTTTGACATGAATGAATACTATTGAATACATTTACATTTTGATTTCAACGTGATACCGTAAAACCTCAGGAAAATGTTCAGTTGCGGTTTAAAAGAATCCCAAAATGGAGAAGCTAATTTTCGTGAAATTCAAGCTGAGGTGCTACTCTCTGTTGTGAACTTTATCTACACTGGGAAAATTAAGGTGCTTATCAACATGCTATGATAGATGATCATATATTTTTTGAAAAAATGTGTTGTTTGTAGAAGATATTCGTTTAATTTTTTAGATTGATGAGCAGCATGTGGATGGGATTTTGGATGCAGCAGATCTATTTCAGTTACCTTCTCTACGAAATTTATGCCTATGGTGGTTGAATAACAATTTCAGCTCTTCAAATTGCCTTGGAACGTACGTCATGGCTCTTTTACGATCTCACCTGGATTTGGCTGAATCTGCGAAACTATACGCACTAAATCATTTTCGTGAAGTTTGCGAAAGTGAAGAGTTCCTGCAGCTGTCTCCAGAGCATCTTTATGTATTTCTGTCTTCTCCCTACCTTGCCTGTGATAATGAAGGAATCCTCATGAAAGTGTGTGATTTCTCTACCTACATGCATGTTTCATTATCTATGGAAAGAAATGTTCTTATGCATGTACCAATTTGGATTTGCTTGATAATATAGGCTATTCTAGAATGGACTGCGTTCAGGGTGGAGCAAAGGAAATCCTATTTGGATTCGTTTATAGAAAAAATCAATCTTTTGGAAATAGGACCGCAATCTTTGATAGAAGTGATTCAACATCCTGTAATAACAAATCAGCCTAATCTTGAGAAAGTTATTCGGGATGCGTTGACCAGCACATTGTCCAAAAAGTTTGAATCCGCTGACCAGCTTGAAGTGTCTGATTATCAATTTTCAAATTCAAGATGCTATCATCAGCAAGAGGTAAAAAATACTTTGTTAAGGAATTAATTAAGGTAATATTATGAACTGGATTCAACTATCCGACTGTAACTGTGAACATCTTTTAAAACATAGGTGATTTTAGCGATTGGCGGAGAATCACAGGGCCAAAGTTTGAGCAATGTAGAATGTTTCATGATGGGTTATGACGGTTGGAAATGTAGTATTCCTAGACCATCTTCGGCTGCCATTCCTTCCGAAGCTGACATGGTCATTATTCCGACCATGAAGCAATGCAGATACTATTCTGCTGTTGCCTACGGAAACTACTCCATTTACATTATTGGTATGCGCAGTTTGTCGTTATTAATTTTTCGATTTTCCATTCATGTGCAGTACGTGCAATAATGTTTCACATTCCTTACTATAGGTGGACAAGATTGTGGATTTTCGCTAAACATTGTGGAGAAATATGACATCCTCCAAAATAGATGGGAAAGCTTATGTCCTCTGCCAATCTCAGTGCACGGTTGTGGGGCAGCTTTTGTCAATTCAAAGTTGTATTTAGTTGGTGGCCGTAGCTCGAAACAACATGAAAAACGTGTTTGGGTGAGTTCTAAATTGCCATAAAAGAGAAAAAGTTTATTTCATTGTCTAGTTTTATAATTTGCATTGTTTAAATTCAGATATATGATGAGAATGAAGATAACTGGACAGAGACAACACCTATGAAGCACTACAGATCCCATTTAGCTGTTGCTGGTTTCAATGGAGAACTTTATGCGACTGGTGGTATCGGTATGGGCAGACGATAGTTTCCGGCATTATTTGATGAAATTAAAAATTGCACATTTCATAGTTCATACTGTCGAATTCACAATACAGGTGGATCAAAAGACACAGATGACGACTTTCTTCATTCGGTAGAAAAATTTGATACCTTGACTCGTTCCTGGAACCAGTTAACACCTATGCATGAACACCGTGCTTTTCATTGTGCCACTGTCGTGAACGGATGTGTCTATACTTTGGGCGGATGTAATGGCAAAATGTGGTTGAGAACTGTGGAACGGTTAGTTTAAGATGTTTTTAAACTTATACTCAGTGAATGCCAAAAGCAATTTAACCAAGAATTCTATCTGTTTGTTTTAGATATGACACAATGTGCGGACAATGGTCTAAAGTTAGCAATATGAGTATTCCTAGGAGTAGCTTTGGTGTCACTTCTACCAACGGTCGGATATATTGTGTTGGTATGTGTAAAACTAGTAGTTTAAGATTATACTAGGCCTGATTGAATTCAATCTGTTTTCTTTGCCGTATCAGGTGGTTATGATGGAGTTCACTACTTGAACACTGTAGAGAAATATAATCCAAGGACTGATAGGTACAATTTTCTTGAATAATATGTTACTGATATATTTCATTGTTTTAATATCCCTTTGATGGGCCGTATTATTACATTTTAACTTCAAATCTGTAGGTGGCATTGTTGTCATGCAATGCAGATTGATCGATACGGCCTAGCGGTGGCTATGTTGTCTCTACCAATGAAATCACATGTGACCGAAGGGGACTTGTGACCCCTGGAATATGTTTCTGGCTGCAGAAATTTCGCTCACCTCTACTCATTTATTGACCAGTACTCTCACCTTCAACGATTTACTCCTACTGCCCGAGTCAGTGAAATTCAAAACCAAGAATGTAGTTCTAATGTGCTGCCGTCTGGTAGCAGACCCACTCGTTGTAGATCCAGAAGAGTGGCCAATCAATTCGTTCGGTTCCTCATTTATTTCAGTTGTGCTCGTACCGTTATGGAGACTTATCTCCCATACTCTGTGAAAATGAAAGCACGCTGATTTTATCATCTTATATTCGTAACGTGCATACGAGTTATGATGACTATTACTACTGCCTAGAAGTGAACAATTGCCAATTGCTGTACATTCCGTATGGATCCTGTGTTTCGTTTACGTGTTCAATTCGAACTACCTTCCAACTTTTGGTGCTCGCGTTTACAAATTCAGTTTAAGCCGCAAAATATTTTCTTTCTGATTAATGTTTTCATGCAACTTTAAAACGAAACGCTGTTAAATTTATATAAAGACAGCTTTAAATAATCGAATTATACGTAATGGTGCATTTCCCCTATGAATCTCTTTGCATTAGTTAGTTCTAAATTGTTATTATTAACCCAGTGCATGACCCTACAACTGTAAATCTTTCGTGGTGACGTTGATAGTTGATGTCAGTGATCCACAATAGCTTCAAATTATTGGCTCCCAGACGTATTGTTACTCTGGACATTTTAATTTGATTTATATATGTATGGCCTGTAATTTCATATTAGACAAAAATGTGACAGTCGTTCCTGTGTGGAAAACACAACCAAGGTCACTGTAGCAAAATTTTTTGGTCTCACTCACATGCCTATCCACCTCTCCGATTTAGCTCACTTATTGTGCGGATGTGCGTATTTGTCTTTCGAAAATCTCTATTGTGTATTTAGAAGTTAGATAAGCCTAAAAACATAGAAAGGCTGTTAGTTATCTCATACTTATATAGAGTACAGTTTAGCTGGGCTGAACTTCAGACATATTTATATGGTGTATGTAATGTTAGATATCGAGGAGATTATAGTGAAGTACGTACTAAATATTATATAATTAAGATAATAGAAAGTAATGATTATATATTGTTGACTAAGCCAGCGCAATCAAGAGTTACATCCGTACCTGAAAGTCAAGCTTTAGCCTGCTCGCGAGCGATCAATGGCACAAAAGTTGTGGCTCACAATTGGATGAATTTACTGTGCGAAATGAAAATGAATGATATTCTACGTAGTATGCAGTGATATTTTCTTTTCTTGTTCCCCATAAATAACCTCACAAAGTTAAATACCGAAATTGATTTTGCTTGCTTGTGGAAACCCCTGTAACATTTGATTGAGGATGGCGTACTGCTGCTAGCCATTAACGAAACTGCCTATTTCTTGCTAGAAATGTTATAAACACAACTCAGAATGAAACATTCACTAGATGATTTATTTACTCTCAGTATTTGCTCTTCCAGTCAGAAATGATCCTGCCAAATTGGAGCTAGCCCGGCCCAAGGCTGTTGTCGTAGCGAATGTGTATGCGTGACCATTAGACTAGTTAATTATATTTTTTGAACTTCATCACATTAGGATTATGTATTTTATTGTCCTTAAGAATATGATTATATAGTTTATGAGTGGTATCCTGTATGCATGCAAGCAATATTGAAGGATGCTATGCATAAAATAATGGGGACGAATATTATTGTATTGGAAAATTCCAGAAGATCAAATGATATTAGAGGGGTACACCTGATAGCAAGTGGATTGGAAACAATGGTGTGAGTATGGGCGTTGCAGTATTTATTTAGAGCTACATAATAATAGACCCTTGCGGGCGGTGGTGTTAATATTTTCATTCAAATGGCCAATCAACAATCTATTATTAAAATCTCAAGTGACGAGTGTACTGCTCAACAAGTTGGCCCTTGAGAATGAAAATTCAGGTAGGATGGAGGAACCCTTGACTATTCTAATGATAATTACTGTGACGCAATTTTTTTCTAATCAAAAACATTTAGTGCGGACATTGGCTAAAACATCTTTGGTCTCTCTCCCTATATAAGAGTGCACTACATGGCCAAGGTAATAGCACTAGATTTGCATAATAATTATCAGTGCCAGTATAAGGTAACAACAACTAACTCATTCAAATCTAGTTAGTTAGTTAGTCACATTTTAGGTGGTCACTTTCAGTGCTCTCAGACTAAAATGGTCCATTCATGCATTGACTACAGTTTGCTCTAAGAATACTTGGCATGCCATAAAATATGTATGTTGATTGAAAGAACACAGGGCTTGAAATTCAAAGTCTATTCAAATGAAGAAGTGATTTACATAAAATTGTACTATGATTGGACACAATGGCTTTGGGGCTCCTACCTATTGTAATTGTATGTTGACGTAATAAGAACAATAAAGGGGTGAAACGGAAAAAGTCCATATACACCTGCTGTATGGGCTCCCTTGAATCCTCTCATTGTGTCATTCTGATAGCTCACGGACAAATTCTCCACTTTGTTGATCAAGTTTTCAACACCTGTTGTGTTCCTATTCCTAATGCAATGTATTGGCCAAAAAATTGGCTCCTACGAGCCAAACAGGAGCGTGTAATATACATACGTAATGATTCTTATTGATTTTCTGGGAAGCTTATGGGTAATACACGTACATAGGATGAAGCCACGCGACCTTCAAGTCCCTTGTGGACTAATAGCTCTGGTTCTACTAACTAACAAACATACTAACTAAACTAACTATGTAGTTGGTAGATGAAATGGAAACCAATTGGACATTAACAAATGTTGACCTTTCATTTGAGGTGATATTACCAATGTCTTTTCATCCGCCTATATGAGCTGATTGAAAGAATACGGAGCATAATGATGGGGGTGCTTTTCAGTGTGGTTGGTTGGCTAGTCCAACATTCATCTGTCTTGCCATTATTCTTCCTTGCTAATATATTATCGAGTTTCAATGTTATTATTTTGGTTCATCTGTACCTCAGGTTATTGTTGAGTGGAAAATAACTGGCTTCATCTCATTTTATATGCATTGCATTCTTTTGGAATTGCTATCACTAACCAACTAACTAACTAACTAGCTAAGATGATGTGTGTGTGAGGAAATGGATGAGGATTATTCTATTATACGTATAGGAAGGAGTAGATTAATGTCATTGATAATGTTTGAGACCCATTGTGTGTATTCAAAGTGTGGCTTCCACACACACCTTTGTTGTCTCAGTAAAACATGGTGCTTCAGTTATTGTGATGTTAGTATTTATTGAATGGGATAGATTTTATTAGAGCAACATTCCTGCATCGCTTTAGTTGGGAGAATGACGGAAACATTAAGTTTGTGTGTATATGAAGGATAAGATTGTGTATTTAACAGGTCATGTGGTAAATGCATGATTTTCAATGGATTGGATATGGTCTCTGAAATGGATAATAGTTCAATCGTGTGAATCTGTGATAACAAAAATAAATGCTTGTTCACTTTGCGTTTGCTGCATGCTTCATCATATCAAATAATAGTAAGTAGATTGAGTTTTATTTGGTGAAGGTGTGATGTTCATTGCATAATGATACAAATTTTTTCTATGCCGCTGTAACTTTTAAAGACCTTGTTTAATTAAGGGTCGTTTGAACTTCTTAAATTATAACGTTAACATTAATTTGTTATTCATCTTAATACTGGTAAGTCATCAGTGTTTATCTTCTTACTTCATTACATTTGGTTCAAGCTATATGTGCAATACAATTTTGGTGGGTAGGTTTACATTAGTCGTAATGTCACAATAAATTGTTAATGACAACAAACTTGTTAATTAACAGATCGATTTAACGTACGAATTTGGCTAAGATTTGGCTAGTAGATGGTCTTGGTAATGATTCGAATCACATTATCTAAAGAACGTGGCATCGCAATATTTTTTCTTAGTTAGTTAGTACTTTGAACGATAAAACTTTCAATGGAATTGTATTTTTATCTTGTTCAATACACTTTGAAATTGCAATTCGACGAATAACGCAACATTATAACTTGGTTTCCAAATAAATATCAATCCGGTGCAAACAATTTGTGTTTCTGAACAAATCATTATTTCTTTATGACCATTTCTGTTTGTATCATTTGTTCTTGCCGCAGTGAGTCTGGGAATTCATTCATACACATTGCACCTGTTAAAAATTGCTGCACGTGTTCACAATATTTGCCAAAAGAAGTGCAATGTCAAGTCATTTGAATCATATGATGGGATATTGTATAGCCTCAAACATTAAAAGGAATTCATTTCTGTCACAATTACAAGAAAAACCGAAGTTTGTCGCTCTTAAATTATGTTGTTTCCTTGTTGATTACCGCTCACAAGGAAAATCACTATGAAATGAAAATTAATTTATGGAATATCGCGTCACACTGACTGACTATATCATATCATTAGGTTTCGGTTGGAAGAGTGAAAACAATAGCATGACATGAACAGTAATAAAATCTTGACAGTTTTAATGCGCCCTTTGGATTTGAATTTGCAAAGCACTCTTTCCAGTATAATTATTGCAACCTGTAATTAACTTAATATCTTGCAGTAAAAATAATTATTGCAGTTTAGTTTCCTAAATGAGAGGAAAAATCTTCTTTTAGAGACATTAGTGTGTTGCTTACAAGGGTATAGCTTAATCTCTGTTTAGTTCAACTGATACATGTAAATAGATATTTAGGTGATAGTGATGTGATCCTCGTGATTTGTCATAAAAGTATGGCATTGAAAAGCAAGACTTATTATGCTTCATATTCTACATGTTTTTCTTTATGCATCAAATTATTGCCTTAATGCACTTATTGTTGATCATAAACTCCAAAAATTTTTAAAACTTCCTCAGCTCTTTTAATTATCAGCACACAGATTTTTACGCAACCTAATGATGTGGAGGGGAAATTGTTTCCAAGAATATCTCATTACCCTTCAAGCCGAATTCGAAATTACATATAAAACCTACGTAAGCATCTGAAAACACACCCTTTTTAGTAAATGTAACAAAAACCTGCAGGATGTTAAACTTAAGCATATCACATAAAGTTGACAAGTGCAACGTGCAACCGAATTCCCTTTTAATGAAAATTTTTTTTTACATTAACCATTTAATCATCCGCGTAATGTTGAACTTTTATCAACGGCAATCTACTTGCATGCTAATCAAAGGCTTGAAAATATTATGCATCACATTACCTTAATGTGCACCGAAACTTTCGATACTTGGGTGGACAAGACAATCCAATTTGCTGATTGAAAAATCTATGTTGACAAACCAGCAGTCATCTGGCTTCAAGATTAAATTGTTGTTGGACGGTACTTATACATTCCATGTATCATTATTTCATCACATTCAAGAAAAGTTAGACATGCACATTTTGGGCCAATCAGCTCTCCTCAAACTACTATATCCTTAAAACAATGCAAAACTACAATTGCATTTTTAGTTTACAAGACTGCTGAACTATCTTAGCAAGCTTGAAAACGTTTAACTTTACAATCTAACGGCCTGCTCACCAGCCGTATTTGGTGTGCTTGACTGCACAATGTTAATTACTCTTACGGGATCAACTGACTGAGAATAATTCATCTCATGTATGGTCAAACTGAAATTGAAGACTTGAAATAGCTACCAGCTACCACAAATCAACCTACAAATTTCTGCGTGCTAAAATTTACTAAAGATTCAAATTCAAGGGTTTTAACTTGGTGCTCACTGACGCAATATCGTGATCAACAAAGAATGTTTATAATGTACCCTCTTATACGTCATACGCATAAATTATCCAGGGAAAATAATTCTGTACTCTGCAGCTGGAATGAATGAAAATACATTGTCTCATTTGTTTATGTTTATAAAATGATCAATTAGTCAAAACAAATCTTAGTTGTAAACATTCTGAGAAATAAGAAGAACCCGTGCACAAAAAACTACTGTCTAAATACCAGTTTTTTTTTGGCAAACAAGATCATGCACGCTAACCCGTTGTCCGCACTCTAACTTGTCTGTTATTCCATTTAATTTCTGCAGGCCAGGTATAACAATGACTGACCATCACTACAACATAATATTTCCTAGTCAACTTGCCCATCATTACAAACACAGAGTGCAAAACTGCATGCAACAAACTTGTGCATTGTGCAGGTGTAAATACTTTGCATGTGTGTAGTTAGTTAGTAGGAGCTAGTACATTTCAACAATGAACGATTGAAAAATGAGGAACTATCACTGCCAGTTATTTAGTAAGTTGGCAGTAATAGTAATAATAGTTAGTTACATGCATGCTCCCAGCAATGCTAGTTAGTTAGCTAGTTTGTTTAAGTACACAAGCATAGGTAAGGTGAGTGAGTAATGCAGTTAGTTATGTTTAGTTAGTTGGGTTATCTGTAAGACACATTTTACTAGTGGTGTATTCACTGTGGGCTTATGCACGAAAGGATAATCAGAGTGCCATTGTTAAAACCTAAAGGTACATACTACATATGAGCAGCCCAAAAGTATGCATACACCATTTCCCATCACTCTCAGAGTATAGAACCAAGTTAGAATACTATTTTCCATCCAGTCTTAATTCAGGAGCCAATCTGGGACGACAAAAACGTTGTGCATAACCTTTTCCATTGAATCCACGTTTAGTAAGAATATTGGAGTAAAAGGGTCAATAATTTCTGATTGTACAGTTTTTGTGGAAAAACTGCGGAAAATCTTGTTTGTTCACGAAAGTATAAAAGTCAAAAGCCGCCGAATTTTATGCATTTAGTTCACTAATGTGAGTGCGCAAATACGTTTTTACATGACTAAATAATAATATTTTTGACTGCGACCGGCATACTGAGTTCTTTATAAACTGTTTTTTAACAAAGTTTTTACATTACTTGAATAACTGTTATGGGAAGTGGTAAAAGAGTGTTAATAGTCGCATTGAATTCGAAAAGACAAAAGGAAGCACTGCAGTTTTAAGCAATACACGGGTAATATAAAAATTTAATAGGCTAATTATTGAATTTATTTGTGCTTGTAGCTACTTAGACACACTTTGATTGGTGATTGTAAATAGGATGTAAAAAAAACTCACCTTTTTTATAGCAACCTTTGAATGCCTGAACAATGCATTCAAATGTGGCAGTGACTAGTGACAATGAGTTCTTGCAAGTAATGCATTTATAGACTATTTGCATAAGAAAATTTGAAATTTTGGTAACAAAAGGTGATATATATGTCACGTAAGGATTAAGCCGAGTTTTAACATGCCAAATAATAAACTCACATTGCATGCACTTGTCAAAAGTAGTTTGTTCTACTTTTTTCTCTTGTTTGGATAAAACATGAATATGCACAAATTATCAAGTTGGCCACTTTTTATCAGAGTTTAAAAGAATTTACACAGCCACTTATTCAATGAGTGAGTGTCAGTTTTTGTTTATATCAGTTCATTTAACTAGCTCACAGAAATCATGGGAAAATGAATGACAACAGATACTAACTAAACTATTATCCACGACAGTAAAAGATCATGATAGCCATTTAATTGTACTTTTGATACTCTGGCTCAAGTTTTTTTTTGGAGATTTTAGTAGGAGTTAGCTTCAGCAAGACCTTTTCAGCCGACACTATTGTGGTTACATTCATTCAAGGCAAAGGCTACAGACATTTTCTTACTTTGTAGCACTAATGGCTCCTTTAAACGCTAAGTAATATACAAGCTACAAGCCGTGTACACATTTATTACCTGCCTTGTTTGCAAACTAACCAATATTACACATTTGGTGAGCATGAAAGTATAAATGTCATGAAAAGTCCTTCCACAAAGACTTGTAGCACTTTTTGGTAACATCATACAGGTATGGCTGAACAACTCATTTATTTGAGGATAGTTACTAATAGTAGTCAGCTAGTGGACACTGAAATTGTATTTTCACCTGCAATGATACAAACTAAAAGTTAGTACAAAGGTTGTTGATGACAAGTTATTACAGATATTCATGCCATTTCTGTACACATTAGAGATACATAAAAAGTAAGTATGATGGATTCATGCTCACCATCGTAATACGAAATGCATCTCACGGAAGATTACAAGGCTAGTAAGATTATACAATTATCTCAGTCAGTCAGTCGCTCCCCACATATACTAGACTACAATGAAAATTTTAGCTTTTTCTAAATAAGCTTACTGATATGATGATATGTAGCTGCAACTTTGCTCTCCCTTTCACTTAAAAAACAGTTAAGATCCCATTCAGCAGATGACAAACATATGATTCACCACTTAAAACTATCATCTTGACACAAATTATGACCTCACAGGGTTTTAATCACCAGCAACACAATAAGTTCATTTCCCACTTATTCCAACTAACCAACTAATTGTCTGTCTATTCATTTTTACAGAACTCACTCATCGGCAACACTATGCTTACAATTGCAAAAATTGCAAATCCTCAGCAATAAAGTTCCATCTGTTTTGTCCGACATTTGTTCATCAACTGTAATCTACAAAGTCTCACTCTCTAGTATTTGCAAACGAGACGACACGAGGATCTCAGAAAATAATGACCCATAATAATGGAGGAACACACTAGAAACGCATTTTATGTGCTATTGCGTGCTCCTTGACTTTGACCAATGATTTCTAGTGCACATCGGTCGACAGTGTTTATCTTCGTTTACTTTTGGTGCATGTGTATATTCAGCTAACTAAATAAGTGGAGTTCCTAACTGTACGCCTGAAAAATGTCTCACAAAAGTCAAAATCTCATGGGTGCTTCGGCCAAAAAATCTACATCTGCCATATCTCAACCACCAGGCATGAACTCACGTAGATACTTTTGGCTTGTGCTTGGATACTATTTGTGTAGTATGTATATTCGATCGGCTTCGGGTCGACCTGATAGCTTCTCATCAGAGTCCTTGTTTTCCAATCCTCCGACAATAAAACTGCCAGAGCAGATTCCTGGTCAAGAGGAGTTAGATATGGACCATCATGATCATAGAGGACTGAAAATTGCCAAAGTTGATTTTGCAGAAGTGGAGACGCCATTTATAATAGCCTTGTGGATATTTTGTGCCAGTTTGGCAAAAATTGGTAAGTTTTTTTATCCACACATGTAAAGACATTAGGGGTACACCCGATGCCGTGTAAACTGGTAAATTTCTACGTGCGTAAATCTCCCAGCCAATCAGATCAGTAAGGAGAAGTTGGAAGTCTGCTCTGATTGGCTGGGAGATTTACGCACGTAGAAATTTACGAGTTTACACGGCATCGGGTGTACCCTTA
>Ga0210040_10003274_pt1 | contig 22044 bp, 20 predicted proteins | sample CryGeyCG12114_NA_FD_185462 | JGI IMG/M metagenome (GOLD analysis project Ga0210040, IMG submission 185462) | Groundwater microbial communities from aquifer - Crystal Geyser CG19_WC_8/21/14_NA (SPAdes) (version 2) | ecosystem: Environmental > Aquatic > Deep subsurface > Groundwater | place: USA...
CAACGCAAACGTTTGTTTTCCTTCCTTTCTTGTTGCATAACTTCCTCGCTTTATCTGCACTAAATTGGTAAACTAGATTACTAGTAAAAATCGTAACTTGCTGAACCGACAAAAATCGAGTTCGAAACTCTAGTAAGAAAGAAATTTACTCCACTGATCCTAATCACGTCTGTAAACTTTTGCGTAGTTATAGCAGATAGCACTCAATAAATCTTTGAAATCAAGTTTTGTATAACTTAGAATGATTAGAATCTATGCTGGACGTTTGTGCACAAGAAGCAGTATACATTAGTTATTTAAACAGTGGTAGTTTAGTGAGCTAACTACCAAATGTAAGCAATAAAATGTAAACCAAAACACAATCTTGAATCAGCTGTAGTTGCAGAAACAAAGCACAGGGTTGCACACCAAACAAAGTGTTTCGTTTATTCACATGCAAATTACTTCTCTAAACTGTGTTACCACCGGCTTCGTGACTCATTTATGTATTCAGTTAATTATGATGATAAGTGTAGCATGTTTTGCATGAGTAAAATACACAATAATTTAAATCCCAATTTTAATTCTATAACTTTTTGCGAGACAATATTTCGTTCAAGTTAATGAAAGTGCATGTTACAAAGCAAGCTACCCGCAAAAAGTATTACTGTCTGTTTCAAAATAAAAGAAACCTCTCCAATAGTAAGTTTGCTATTTTGGTTAAATGGTGATTTGTTGAATTTATGGAAGAAAAGTTGCCTCATTGTTATAGCAATAAGTTTACAGGAGTTTCAAAGATAGAAATAAATTGCGTGATTTTAAATGCAATTTACTGGAAAAAAATAAACTTTGTCCATCTCCAGCTTGTTTACACGGAAACCAGGAGAAAACAACGAATGCCAAATAACTTTCGGGCAAAATTTTTCCATAGTTTTTTGAAACAGACAGTAACAATAAAATGGCGAAAATTGCACTATTTTTTAATTTCTAATGAAACAAAGCTCTATAGTTTATCTATTTTAAACAATCGTTGCAAAAGCACAAATAAATCACTTTGTGTAATAGCAATACCCAATAACATTATACAATTCCTAGAAATCCGTTGACTACTATACGGATTTCAATCTTGTTTTTCAGATGATTTTCACCGTCATAGTTTGCTATCTGATCTCCTGGACACCATATGCATTGGTTACATTGCTAGCTCAATTCGGTGATTCCTCCCATCTCTCCCCACTATTGACATCCATGCCCGCAATTTTTGCCAAAGCTTCAGTAGTCTACAATCCCATAATCTACTCATACGCCCATCCACATGTACGCGCTATGATCAAAGTATTGAAAACGCGCCATTGTTTTCTCCAATCCATGGTCTCTTGCTTCCAGTGTAAAAAGTCCAACTCCAATAGCAGTCATAATTACCCACAAAACAATCAAGTGCAAAGTGGGAACCAAAATAACAAATATTTTGCTCGTTCCGGTGGATCCAGCTTAGCAAAGCGGAATAATCATAGTAGTATGACCAAAAATGCGTTAGGAGTTCGGAAGGCTTCACTCAATAATAACAAAGGAGCAGAGACCTGCAATACTTTTGTGATGGGTAGACTTGACACTTTGTCTGAAAGTAAGGTTAGGTATTTGCGAAAACAAAGGAGTACTAGTTCTGAGGGCCATGGGATCAAAGTTCATAATAGTCATCATAAGCATAGACACGGGAGCAAGAAAAAGCAGAATTTTTTCTTGGAGACTCAGGACTTCACAAATACTACTAGTGTCTGTTGTGCTTCAGTGAACCATCAAGTGGATGTTGCGCAGCGAAAATTTGAAATGTGTTCCAGGTTAGTCAATCCAGTATTGAGCTGTAGTGAGAAGAATATACCGATTGGTATTGGTATCACGATACAAAAAACAAGCCATAGTGAAAATATTTCGTCATGCTGTTGTTGTGGGGCGTGCAGAACTGCCAGTGCCAGTACGAGTAGTAATAGCAATCCTGCGAATTGTGCAAGTGGGAATAATCCTGAAAATGCAGGTAATTTGGAATAATTTGATAGTATAGCTATAGCGAGAGTAGATAGATTCTATTAATTGTGAGCAAAATCGCATGAAAAAGAGAAGCATTTGAGCGTCGTGTACGAGTTGAAACAAGCCTTGCACGATACTACCATATACTTGTGGTATCGTGCATGTATCTGAAATGGTAAAGTTGCTCCCACAGGAAAAAGAGACTATAGTTATGAAACTGAAGCTACTTTCTACTTTCACTTCATTTTCCCAAGTAAAATTGAATGTTGCCATAAGCTAACAAATAGCAGGTAACATCTTGATTAAGTTTTTTGGAATTCAGATTGAACGAGCTAAATTCTTGAATATTATATTTCGCACTGTTGCTGAGTTATAGTCTGTCCGCCAAGTTATTTGTAATGTTTCTGATCGTAGCAATTTCAACCATTTCATTTCAATAGAAATGTCTTTCATCTAACTTAACTCACAAGGTAAACAAAACCGTATTAAATATGTCCATATCGTTTCCAGGAACTTTTTGTAAAAAGGAAAAAAGCCTGAACCCACACAAAAAGTTACTCAAGATTCATAGCTTTTGCGAAAGCGCAAATCCTCAGAAAAATCACTACAACATCAACGCATGTACATCTCATTCTGAAGAATGTCTCAATACTTGTGAAGGAAAACCAGCCCAATCAAAAAGATTGAAACATGTTTTCCACTCAAACATTTCATATTTGCTGATGAACAAACAACAAAAGTGTACATATTCCCGTAGTCAAGATTGTGTAACAATGCACTCCACTTGCTGCGATTGTCCAAAAGGCCCAAATGGAGTTTCAAGCCCTTCTATGAAGAAAACACTTTCTCTGAAAGAAGTCCAAGAATTAGTACTGGGTAAAAACAAAGTACTGTGCAGTGCAAATTGTAGTAGTAGTACTAGTAGTATTGCAAGTGAAAGTTTGTCTGGTGAACATGGAATCAACGATAATGTGAATAGAAGGAAATTCATAGCTTCAAGGTCCATTTCCTGTTCTTGTATAGATAGTAGTAGTGACAAAAAGTAGAATATCTTGGTATTGAAACTTATTGGTTATACAACCTCAATGTTGTCAAGATATTATGAGTTCAAATATTCCAGTTGTTATACAGTACAAAATTTGGTATATGATAATAACTTTAAAAGCTTCGCTTGTTGTATATACGTATTTACAAAGGACTAACTAGACCAAGTGGAAAATGAAAATTTTTGTACTGTAATACGGTATACGTCCTAATATTCAATGTATGCGACAATTTTTGTATAATTTTATTGTTTCACGACAAAAAATAACGTATTTTAATCCCAAGCCCAAAAAATAAATGTGGGAACTGTGATTGAGCTTATACAATAGCAATTATGGAAATGAAAATCTGTGTAACGTGAACTGCAATACAAGTTTAATTGAATTGTATAACATCCCCTATGAGTGAGTGAAACTGTAAAATGCCCGGTTAAATTAACTTGTTCACTTCACATGAAGAATATTAGATTCGTAGCTTTGATCCAAGCCAAAGTTACGCATATGTACTTTAATTCTAAAAAGGGTTGAATATATACTAGTCAGACAGTGCTGTTTGAAATGAAACTCAGGATATCTCGCGAGCGTTCCTTTCATCCGCTTACATGACTATAAGTTACTTAAATTGTGAAAAAATTGTCTTTTGCACTAAATATTTACAAGTCAAAAAGGAGATTTTCCACCCACGATTATTTATGCAAGGCATCTCTTACGCACGCATGAAATCCATGCTTTTAACACGGACCCTGTATGATGTATGTGCCAACAGCTCGTGGGAATTCAATCAGCTGTATCAGGTCAATGGAATTAAAAAGTACATATATACACAGAATGAAACAAAACAAACAATATTTTATTCAACAGTTTTGCTTAGTTGTACCTGAACTGGCCAAAATGATATTTTTGTGTGCAACAAACAAATCTACGTCCTTCGTTGCATATAAATTAGTTATTTAATTACTTATAGCTACTATATTTTAAAAGTTTGTCTTTGTAAATGCATATTATATAGCATTCATTTACATGCAATGAGAAATAAATTGTTGATTGATACTCATGTAGAAACTACAAACGATTTGATGGCCATTGGAGTCATTACAATGAATGAATCTGAGTCAATTGTATTTTCATAAGCCTGTTGAGAGTTTTCCTGTGCTTCATTTGCCGTAATCCACTCCATTCGGTGATTTTCATTTTTCCATTGGTTTGCTCCCAAAGTGGTCTCTTTGAGCGATTTGGCATTGGGCAGTGCTTTCAATAGATCCTACAAGAAAAAGGAGAATTTAATTTCCTGATGTATACCACAAATGCTTTCACTACTTTATGTGTACTATTGTCAAATTCGTACATTCACAGAAATTTTCACAGGTTTCGAGTTTTCTGGACTTTCCCCATTCTCGTAAAAATGTTCCAGTCGAAGTAGATATTGTGCGTTGGAAATGTGAGGTTCCAGAGTCAATAAATGAATGTTTGGTGGCAAAACCCGGCCCAAGTCGCTTGCCTAAACGTCAGACAATGTAGGTAGCATTGGAAAATACATAAAACTTGAAACAGATTCGATTTTCCGGAAATTATCTATGTGTACCACAGTGTATTGTAATGGCACTTCCATCACATCATTTTTCATGAATGAGTTTCCACGGAACTCATTTGCTGCGGCAAAAGCCAAAGTCTTGTCCATAAAGATTTCTTGTGCTTTGGACCGGTGAATGGAAATGGGAATATCTGGGAGTCAAAACATAAATTAGGATTTTTCAGTGCTAAAGTAACTAACTTGAATTTTGTAGGGCAAGAATAACAATATTAGGTGAAATCACTATTTAACATATGGCTGCATTATTTCAATTTCTAGGATCGCAAAAACAAGTTTTCTATGCAATGGCTACCAAGTGTATATGAAAAATCCATAGAATTAGATATACTTTATACACTAGAAGAAGTACTCATCATAGAGTTTTACTGCCTACTTGTGCATGAGCGGTGAGTAAATTTTGTAGCACGAAATTTAACATTTTGATGCAAGTAGCGACTGATAGTTTGGCAGGCAGGTTCAACAAAGACGCACGCAGTGTCATTTACTTCGCACGTTCTCACTTCAAACATTATTTTTTTTAATTTTCTTTGATTTTTGACACTAATCAAATCATTTAAAACACAAGTGATGAGTAAAGCATAAACATACATTAGTTTTCAAATTTTTCCACGTTTATTTTTTTTATTTTTGAAATTATTCGTTTCTTAACCAGTTTAATGTAATATGCAATGGATGCGTGCGAGCGTGCTGGGATTTGCAGTGTTTTTCTATGACACACAAATGCACGAAATCTGTGGTACTAAAAACTTAGGGCCAACGAATCTACATACGACAGTAAGGGTTTCCCATACAAAGAGATAGGAGGTCGGGAGCATTGGAAAAAACATGCTTTGAGCAATTCTATATACCTAGAATTCGAACAAGATTTCGCATACAGAGCAACTGGGAAAGAAACTATAAGGATTTTAACTAACAACCTAATAAAGATTTTTAATTTTTTAACAATGCACACTGTATAATACGGAAACTGGTATGACTACTTGAATTAGATTCAAGGGTAACAACATGAGATCTGAAGTATGCACATCTGAATAGAATTTATTCATCGAAAGTACTTGAACTACTTTAGTAATTTGACTCTCCATGTAACTTTAAGCACGCCCGAGTCTAAAAACCTAAAGTAATGAAAGTTATAGAAAGTTGGCTCATTGACTTTCACCACTGACAACTTGTAAAACCATTACCTAATAATAATTTGCAAGTGGTATGAAAACTTTGGAGAAGTTGTCAGAGATAAAGTATTAATGAGTTACTATTACTTACTATGAGACTTTTTTCCAGATTTCCCAAAATATCTGAGCAAAGCTGTATCGAAAATCTATTTAACAAAATCAAGAACCATTGAAAGACAAATTCAACAAAAACTACTTTACGAAAGAAAAAAATCAAAACTTTTGTCAATTCAATACAATCAGCATGTACTTGATTATTTTACTTCATTTACAAAGTTAACAACAACGAACCAAAAAAAAATTAACGTTAAATGCCGATTCTCAATTGCAGTACAAACTGTAAAACCAACCCGTTTGGAGCACTGTACTAACTAAGTAACTATCTACTAAAGATGAACCCTATTATGAACCACAATTTCTAAAACTAGGAGAAATAACTTTGCCTCCAAACTGTAGTCGATAACTAACTAACTAAACTAACTAGGCTAACGAATATGAGAACCAATAGGATAATAAAAGAGGAGAAACTTTTCGCCCACATGATAGAATATATGACGGTATGCATTTTCATCCTTGGCTTTAAAGTTAATCCGTAAATAACGAGCAGGAGCAATCTTTTCGATCCTTGTATTCCAATGTCTAATTTGTAAACTCAATCAAATAAAGAATATAATAGGCAAACTTTCATCCAGAAACTAATTGCAGAACGCTACACACTAAAAAAAAGCAATTTGATCTTGCCATAACAATACGCCTACCTACAGATTAGCTGGCTGAGCAGAAAACACAATTCGTTCGTTCATGACAATAAGATTACATTGAATACAATATAATATATAGACTAGTATAGTCTTGTTTTCAAACCATGGGGAAAACCCCCTCCTAACATTGTGATATACAAACCATAAGGACTATTTCCCTTTTTTTGAAAAAATCATCTGTTTTTAGCTAGCAACATTCGAGTAGAAAATCAATCAACCAAAAAAATTAACCGTCTTGTTCACCTCACCTGTTTTATCTCCAGCAAAGTAAATCCAATGTTTTCCCCGGGCCACAAGCCCTTGCCCATATGCACTTTCATTCAAAGGCTCCCCTACTCCGAATCCATCGTCAAAAAGGAGTCTACGGTGTAACTGCGCCAAGACCAAAATATTGCTATTGAAAACACTAACTGTGCTTCCATTCATTGTCATTTCATACAATAAGGTAAGGATAACATTCTATCCCACTATAAATTCACTCTTGCATTCCCGTTTCATTGTTTGCTTTAAAAAGCTTTTAATTAGCCACACAGGTATTAATTCCACTGGGGCCTTAATTAGCATCTCATATAGATACATAGTAACGTATATTCCTTCCCTATTGTTATAGTATGTAAGGTTCAAGAGAAAAGCTCAAGTGCTCTATAGCTTTCATCTATTTTGCCGTGCAAAAAGTTGTAGAAAAAAACATTGTTCATGCATATGCCATTTAGATGGTAGAAAACTATAGCACTGCACTTCCATCATATCATTATTGGGCTACTTTGGTCTGTCCGTGTGTGTGTGTGTGTGTGCACGGAATTTTATGATTAAAGTAAAGCTAATGCAGTCAAAAGTTATTTGGCAACAGTTACTTTTTGCCGGTTGCTGGGCTGACAAAATTTTAAAAATGCTTCATTTTAAAATGAGACATGACGAATTTGTTGATTTCTAGGAAATGTAGGGTTTTGGTTGCCACAGGTTATTTGTAAAAATTTGCTATTTTGAACAGATTTACAAGTTTGTAGAATTTTTATTTTTAAGGCGTTTTGTCAATTTTTATGGGCGTAAGTTGCTTCAAAGTATCAGATATGGATGACGCATGATTATTATTCACATCCTTCAAGGAGATTTTTCTCAGTAAATATAAATTCCGTAGCGCTAAAATTTTATGCTGCACTTCTAAAATATGTACATTTAACCGTAGAATTACGGGTTTGAGGTGTAAATATTTTCAGGGAATGTTGCAGTGGCTCTTTAAATTATTTTAGACAAAAAACACGAAAGTATGGGAAATAGGGAGCTAATATTTTTTTTTTGCCCGGGCTGTTGTAATCATTGCTTCCTCTTTTCAATATATATCAGTTCATTGTATTTGCATTTAGACATTTTCAGAGATGTTGGTCTTATCAAGACTAGCCGGGCCCACTGGCCTTTAGCCAGACTCACTTTTACGAGCAAAATTTTAAACCTGCAAAATTTTAAATGATGCACAAATTTTTCGAGGTATGCCAAGTTTCTAGAATGTGATAAACGACTCTGTATTGTTTTAATATTCTACAATTTTGTTTATCACATTCTAGAAACTTGACATACCTCGAAAAATTTGTGCATCATTGAAAATTTTGCAGGTTTAAAATTTTGCTCGTAAAAGTGAGTCTGACTAAAGGCCAGTGGGCCCGGCTAGTTGTACTTAATCCTTATGGTTCGTGCTACAGCATAATCTGTATGCCACTGAAACATACATATTATATGAACCTCACCATAATTTCCAGCTCTCCATCTTTCATTGAAGTGGCACCTTGTGCTCTGTCATTGAGTACTATCAAAGTTCTGCCATTGTCAGTCAATCTGGGCTTGTCTGTTAAAAGGACTCGAGAGTTCACTGGGTAGTAGTTCCCAGAGATGGGTTCAGTCACCTGTGTTACACAAATTACATATCACAAAAATAGGCAAGAAATACAAGATTTTTAAACTACATAGTGAGTTGTCTCTGCTTCCCACTTGAGAACTCGACTATTCCAAAAGGAGTAGAATTAACAAGACAAAACTCACAGTCATATTCCAAGTGGGTCTGAAATTGCGTCGTCTTTCCAGCAATTCTCTCCCATTGGCATCCGTGTAGAATGTCCCTTGTGAATCCAAGTCTGTTGTATATTTGGTAATGATTTCTTTCCCTGTGACCCTCCCCGTGGATTTGTCCACACTATATTATCAAAAAGTGGGATACAAGTTTTGTATTGTGTTTTTTGAGAGAATTCTGGAAACAATCTCTGTACCTGAACTCAATAGGTCCTACAAGCCACTCGAATTCTATGTAGTCAGCAGAATCGAAAATCCGTATCACTTGGCTCACTGATTCGTTGAATACTTGATGCACTTCAGTCACATGATCACCTTGCAGTATGTAAAATAATGCAGTTTTTGTCATATATAATGTATAGTTTTTTTCATTGTAACTAACTAACTAACTAACTAAAGTTACCTTTGAACAGTTGATACGAGAGGGTCATAGGGGAGACTAAAAGTGGAGCACGACTGGTTTTTTCATTCGGGCGGAAAATGTATGCCCCAGACGCCCTATCAGACGACGGGGTGTTATACCCAGCAGCTCCTTCATAGTAGTAGAAATTTTGACTCAATTTCATCTGGGAATCACCTTTCTGCACCGATTTGATAAGTCCAGTGACTCCGTCAAATGTAACAGTCAGTCCCTAAAGGAAATATAAGGGCAATACCATTTCATCAGGTGTGCATTATTTTCCCCTATGGTCGCATACATTTTTTTATGTGTTAACGATATTTGAAAGCAAATTGAGAATGAAAAAAGTATGTTTTAGATTTTATGCTAGAAATCAATAAAAAGGCTATTTTTTCGACAAATTTTTTCATATTAAACCAATACAATCTACTGTCGGGATTTTTTTGTGCAGTCTGAATTTCACGGCCATTTCCCTAGCAAATATGTATTATACCCAAATACCCATGTTATTATTGCATTTGTGTTACATACCACTGAATTCTGCACTACAAAATCATCCTGAGCGACACGCTGAGCACCTCGAGCGTGATTCATGCCACCTTGTTTTACGGGCATGAGTTGAGCCGCAGAAGTCTTGTCTAGAGCTTTCGAATGAAACTTGGTGAGATGGAAACTGGTCAAAGACAATGGTCTGAGAGTCCCTGTGGGGAACACGAGCTCATACTGTGCACCAATTTTTCGGCCTGGGATATTTATCACTGCCTTGGGAATAGTCACCGGCTGAGCAGATATTGTACCTACACATGTACGGAGAAAGTAAATATTTGCAACTTACAGGATTATGAACACTGCAAACTTTGGAAGAAATAAGTCGAGTAAAAATCTTATCTACATATAATAACATGTTTTATGACTACCTCGGGAATGAGAAAATGCACAATATGCAATTTCGGTTAGATAAGATCATTTGCATCCAAAATTGTGACAGGTTTGCATTTTCTTTTATATACTGCTTTAGTTAGTACCTGTCTTTAACGGGCTGTTAAACATTATTATGAAACAGGATGCATGGAGAGTCAAACTCACTATGCAATTTTTATCGTCACCCATGCAGAGCGATTTCTAAACGTCAGTAACATAAAAGTTAACGATTTTTCCGCATTGTATCAGAGTTTTTAAATCATTTTTACTGCTTGAAAATGCAAGCAAGAAAAGAAAGCATTTTTTTACAACAGGGATGAAACTAAAAGCTATATGATGAAACGTACCATCAGGTCCTTCAATATTCCATGCAGGAGATGACACCGGAATACGGATATAGGATCCTTCTACAGACCGAGCCAATGGGTTATACACAGACAGAATGAAATCAGACATTTTTTCAGACGCAAGGCAACTGCTGATATTCATTTGATGACAAAATTCGTATTTTGGTCCACCGGAGTCCGCCCCAGTCTCCCCTTGCAGTTTTCTAACAAAAAAATCCATTTCAATAGTTATATAGTCACTCACTTTAGAAACATATTTTTAGCTTTCTATTTAAGTATCTTTAATGCTTGTTATATGTCCTCTTGACTCCTTAATGACATTACTTCAACAAATGCAATGAAGCATACAAAGGCCTCATTGGAAACACCATTTGTATGTAATATGGAAAGAAACGTAACTACAGAGTGTACGTCAAACAGCCTTTGAACACACTTCAATATCACTTTAATTATAGTAATGAAAACGAATCATATGGATGATTAAATTCAACTGACATCAAAACACCGGCATTTTTCCTATCAGAGAATGTAATGGAATCCATCACAAATATTGACTGTGCATTATTGAGTTTAATCCCAATTTTTCAGTTGTATAAATAGATATATATAGATTTGAAAAGCTTATGTCACATATTATTACATTTCTTCAAGCAATTTGCAATAAAAATGTCATTTTTGATGTATTACAACCACCCAATAGGATGTATTTACCTGAACGAAGCATCCAAAACTTTTTCGCAACTCTGCATCCCAATGCTCAATCGGAGCTGGTAGTCATCGGTGACATGTTGTTTGGCTGTGCCTGTGATTGCATCGTGATGTTGATTGACTGCCACGGGCTCAGCAAGCCAGAAAATTTCCTGCAACGTGGACTCGGAGGGTTTTCCTTGATTTGCCAACACTGCCACTTGTTTACAAGTCTGCAAAAAGTTGTTTGCTTGTTGGATAGCAAATTTCAAGGCGGGCCTCGAGGTGAAATACCCTGTACAAGACATTTGGTACATTGTCTCCTTCCCATTATTAATGAACGTTTTTTTTAGCTTAGTTAGTTTAGCAAAAAAAGCAGGGCAGACAGGTAAATATTATAGTAAGAAAGTAAGTAAACATGTCTATCGATCATATCCACCGAGTCTACTATGTCACTTATTTTTAAAGGATGCACTAAAAGGTTACCCGTCAATTAGGCTAACGTTTTACAATTGAGTGAGGGTACATTTTTGCCTTCATGCAAATGAAAACAAAAATTTCTCTTTTATTTATTTAAACTAAAGTTCCTGTGCTCGCCGGAATTTTTCAAAATTCATTCATAGTAGCTAAAAGAGACAAATGCACAGCTTTGCATGGAGCTTGAATTTGCCGAATAAAGTCAGTTCAGGAAAGGTATAATACTTTTGAATACTTTTTTAAGGACCAGAGTTACGCTTATCTTTTAGTTGTTTCTGAGAATTCATTTTGAATTTTGAGCATGGAATGATTTTATTATCAGTTAGTCAGGTAGTTAGAAAGTCCCGCAGTCAGATTATGGTTAGTTAGATATTTATACATATTAGGTTCCAAATGTCACGGGTATTTGTGAATCTAGTTTTATGTAAAGGATATGGGCTCTGAATATGCTAAGGCAGAGCTCAGTTTGGGGTTTGGTTTTTGTATGAAACACACCCCAGTACTAAGATATTCCTTACAATTGAAACTCCTATCGATCTTTTGAAAAATTCGTGTCGTAACTATGTAAGTAAAAGAGAATGTTTGTTGTTTTAGAGCCACTTATGAGCTACTTGAAGAGCATACAATATGTCCATTAGTTTCAAGGGAACTAGATTCGGAATGCTGTTTACAGATTGTCTATATCTGGGGGCGGATTTATAGTTTCGTAAGGAATCTTTAATTTTGTTTTATTATTAATTTATATAGGATAAAACAAACAGATTGTAAAATTTTAGTTTCAAAACTGTAGTCTTAGTAAATAGGGAAAAAACTTCCGTTTTAGTTCAAATTAAAAAACATATATGAAAATGAAACGGACAGTATAATTTATAAAGCTTCACACCTTATTGGGATAAGCTACCAAAAAATTTGCGTCAGGAGTCAGATTTCAAAAATCTACAAAAATCTAGAAAGCGTAAAGAATAGTTGTAAAAAAAATCCACTGCTATCAGTTTTGTATAGCGAAAACTTTTTTCCAGCAGTTCCGAAAAGTGCACTTGTGTCACTTCACAAGTAAATCGGGGATAAGATAAAGAACTAACTAAAAAGTCCGGCCCACAAACTGAAACTTAAAATGAACTTTCTTCGCTTTATTATAGCCATAATCATTACCTGTCCAAAACGCATGAGGATCGCTAGCATATGGGAAAAAGTCGTCCGTTTTCACAGTCAATGGGATCTTGGCTCGGTTTACTTCTTGCAGGTAGCATGAAGGTGTGGAGTACATGAGATGAATCTTCTCTTTATCTCCTTTCCGATTCACATGTCTGTAATTTGACCCAAACAAGCAATGTTACTTGTCTAACTATTCTCAACATATTAGTAAAGATCAAACCAAACATTATACCCTACAAACAAACAGGAGGCATTACATGATATTGCAACTTGTACACAATAACAGAGCTTAAACTTTCAAAAGCAAAATTAGCATGGAGAATATTCATTTTTCCATACTTGATGAGCTTATCCAGATTCTTGTACCACGTATGTGCGGCCATGTATTGAAAATCCGAGCCCATGGTCATGAGCACGTTTTTTGTCTTATATGGAGCAGCCCATTGTCTACTGACTCGAATGAATTCTTTAACTTTGGCATCCAGATTGTACCCAAAGAGTTTAGGATCGTCATTTATTGGGTCATCCGCACAAAAAACGTCAAAACAGAATCCTTTCGGGGGGTCATAATTGTTGAATAGGACGCCAGTGAATAAATTGGACGATTTTCCTGCCCCATACAAAAAAAAACAAAGTGTATTGACGTTAGTTTGACAGTTTTGTATACTGCAGCTTTCAGATAAGAACACAATGTTAGTTAGCAAGTAAGAGCTATCGAATTGCATAGAAAAACAGAAAAAATCGATCTAGCTATAGAAATGAATACAATATATTCTAGATTTCTGAAAACGAAAACAATGCATGCATTCCGCTTTGCATTCTCAGAATTTAATCTGTTCACATGAAGCATGACAATGTGGAAACTTTGTTTAGTTAGTAAATCCAGTTGTGTTTGCAATGGCAAAATAATTTCGTTCATCAAACCCACATGGTTGTGCATAATTCTGTGATTTCGTTTAGTTAGCTCTGGCGAAATGCAAACAAGTTAGTTAGCTAATTGGTGAAGCTTGTAATTTTTATAACTAATAGTACATAGTAACTATCTAAAAGGCTCACCCAGATTATTAGGGCTTCCGCTCCAAATCATCTCCATTGTCTTTGTATTCTCCCTATGGGCTTTATCCTGGTAGTCCAATCGCCCGAAAAAGAGACCGTCAAATCCCATTTGTGCAAAAATTGAGGCCTGTTCGCGTGAGTGACCAAATGGATCTATTTGCCATGTTACACGGGGACGTCCACATTCACCAAATGTTTCGTTTAAGAACCTACACCATTTATAAAGCTTGTGAAAATCTCTAATGTTCAGGTGGAATTCAAGGGTCCTTTATATGTTTGTATGCCAAAAAAATGTCTGTAGTATGTATCATTCTTTTACTATCTACTGTTTTTAGGCAAAAAACTTGTTTTCTTCGAAAACAACTAGAAAATTAATCAATGGTTTGCTAGTTAGTTAGTCCCTTTGAAAATACATTACAATATAGAATTCAGATGACAACAAAAAATCCAATTATTATCTAGACAGACAGCTCTGATTCCTATAGACAATATAGCCATAAATTTAATTCGTAGGACAGCTCAGACAGTAAGTTAATGAGCAAAACAATAATATTGTTGCTTTTACCTCAACCCAAGCGTCATCTGATCAATGATGGAGCTGTAGTGTGGACACGCTTCATCATTCATTGCCCATCCCCCACTAACGAACTCTAATTGTCCATTATTAACAAGCTGGTGAACAATGTCCCGCTTCTTTGTAGTCTGGTTGGTCCACCAGCGCCAGAAAAAACCCGTCTCAACCTGAATGAACCGTCTGGTGGGACTTTTCTGCAATTGCTCTACGACCGAGTCAATCGTATACTGCACTCCGCCTAATTGGATACTATTTCGATCTGACATGACAAAAAAAGAGTGGTATTTTGCACACTTAACATACAATATTGAAGATAAGGATTAGCAAGTAAGTACCTCCATAATAATATTGGTCTACAGTCTTGAGCCAGCCTAAAAAAGAAATCGAAAAAGTTTATCCTATCCACAGAGGTTCTAGTAAATCTTACTTTCAACTTATTTTTTGAAGTTTTTTTTTCATACCAATGTCATCATGACTGTGTGGGACCAAATGCACATTTAGATAGCCTGCTTTGGCTTTCGGACAACTCTAAAGGCAAATAGAATTCGTTTGTTTGGAGAAATTATGTTATGTATGAGAATAGGAACTGGAAACCAGAATCATTAATTCATTAGCTACCTTGTATCCGCAGCGGGATTGGGAGCCATCAGCAAGTTGGGCAAATAATGTGGCTAAAACGAAAATAGCGAAACTCGTGGAAAATTTAAACATATTCATGCATGTGTCAGGCCGGACACAGTTAAAATGGGTCCTAGTCCTGTATTCCTTATTTACGAAATTTTCTTGAACTCAAATTATCTGAAAATGAAGAAAAAACAGTCATTTGTCACAAATGAAATTATATTAGTGTATAATAGCATGCGATATTCTCAGTCAGTGATCGTGTTTTTTTATCAAACTAATTAACTCATCAGATGGTCGAAAAATTATTTCAAGTCAGCACTTTAAAATAGGCTGGACACAATTAGAAGCGTAGTATGCAAGATTTTCTGTATTTTCATTACGAGAATTCAGGGCAGACATAGGCAAATACTTATAACACATGTAATACTGTGACTCAGCAAGTGATGAGAAAAGGTTGATTCACTTTCAAATTATTTCCTTATCTTTGCTATATATGAATGGCTTGCATTCACAATATAATGAATCCGTGCATAGGAAACTTGCTTAGTTTGTAATCTTTAGTTAGTTTCTTAAATGAAGGAAATTTTAACCCCACAAACATAATATACTGACCTTTCAACAAACAGCTGTTATTTGGATTGGAAAACGGAAAAAAATGCGTTAATAGCAAACAAAGCAAGCATTAGAAATGTTAGTATTGCATGTATGTTCTTGGTAAAAAATACTAATCATATAATTGCAATCAGACTTTATATTTAGCTAAAATAATTACAAATTATTATGCTTTGTCGTTTTAAACCAAAAAAGTCCATGTTTCAAAGCAAACTATTAACTATCATGCATTGATACATTGATAAATTCATTATGCTTCGAAATACTATAAGCTCTACTTTGCTCCAAGTAAAAAAATGAAAAACTCACGCAATATTGTCGATGGTAAATCTCATCTGAAATTACTTGATGACTGGCCCAAGAAGTACTAAAATGATTGCACAACGAATCAGTCAATGTGTTCAAATAAACGTCAACTAAATCAATCTAAAGTCAACCACATTTGCACTTGGTTGCAATGGAATAAGTGGAAAAGTTGTGGAGTCAAGATATAAACAATTATGTTCTTTGTTTCACACCGGGAATCATATATTAAACGCTTTGTGATTCTATAAACTTCCCTACAATACTAAAGCACACGTGAAAACTGCCTCATATGAAGAAAATACATTTTTCTACAGCCTTCAACAACATATAATGTAATTTTCCACAAACAGTACATTTCTTTGCAGCAGCAATGACCACAAAATGTATTATAAACACAGCATGCGGTTTCAAAAAATGTACCTGTTATTCCTCCAATGATATGTAAACAGAAGTTAATTTTCAATTTCAAGCATTGTGCATGTGAGGGACTAACTTGGTCAATGCATTAAAGTATCACGCACTATACGTGCCACACTCTTTTCAGAGCATAATATATTAAATGACATGACATGAACAATTTTCACGTATTATCATCAACTAAATACAGCTATGATATAAACTTTAGTTTGTTAGTAGAACTTTTCCCAAATGATAATATATAGAAAAGTACATTTTTTGTATTTTTCGTGTACTACTTAAAGAACAGTTAATAATAAAACTGTAATGAAAAGATTCAAAGACACCAAAAGAATTTGGTCGTAACTTGAAAAATGTATGTTGAACTCATTACAAGTCAGAAAGATTCGTTCTTGTGCCTTTAGCAGCTGTTTGAAATTCTTTATGTAGCTTAAACATTCTAAAGCTTGTAAAACATTTCAAAATTTCATTTTATAGCCCAACATTGGAGACGCTTAATTTGTCATTTTGCCACGAAAAACTGTACATTAGAGACCGACATCTTTTTTTCACGCATATAGTTAAAAGATATTGCAGTACATTTGGTGATAAGTTGTCTACCTGTAGTTCTGGGTTATATATTTTTTGCCGTTTCATTGTTAAATAGCATGTTACAAGTGATAATAATAATACGTGCGTATTATTATGAGAGTTGGGTCGGATTGGGGGAAGTGAAGAGAAAGCCAACTGAAATGTAAAAAACATGTCCTCAACGTTTAGTTAGTTAGTAAGTTGCTACTACTGCTGCATTATTTCACGATCACGACCGTCGTCACTCACAGTAACGATGTAATATAGGAATGAGAGCTTTGCTTTTGCAAACACTTGTTAAAATATCTGCCGAGGGATAAACTGAGTCAGCAAAGTAGGTAGTTAGTTATAGTTATGAGCTTCCGCAATAATAATCACAGTGATGTTGTTGTTTTCCCACGGTCGAAGAATTGTGATTCCGCGTACAAAATTGTAGAGTAACATAATATGTTGTGATTCAATTCAGTTAAATAATTCTTCTGCTACTCCACTATGAAGTAGTACATGCTATACTAAATTGGGGCCAACTAACCGAAAAAATGCAGTGAATGAATATAAGAGGCATCAAATCATTTATATGGTTTTTTTATGGAACTGAAAGCCAAATTTTTGGCTACAAATTAATTTTACTAGCAGGAAGTCATAGTAGATTAGTTTGACTTTGAAATAATTTATTCAAAAACCAAAACTTGCAACATGATATTATCTTTCGTTAATTAACCCTACATTAGAAGTATAGTTACACAGGTACATGTGTGTGTGCAATAAATTTTCAATAAATATTTCAATTTGGAGATAATCTATCCATTAACCAAACAAAAAAAGGTTTCACTCCTTGGGATTTTGTCTCTTTGCTATTTCCACCGTCATCTTCCTTTTGTAGATTCAAATTTGGCGGTCTTTTATTGCCCGGGTTTTTTAAATTCCTTTTTTTACTACTACTATCTCCCATTGCAACAGTCAATGGCATATTTTCCGCCTCTTTTGGTTTCGGCCACTCATTAATCGGCTTCTTTGGAGAAACGACACTGTCGCTAAAAACCGTGATTTTGGACCTTTGCAAAATGTTTGCCATGTCTGATTCATTAGATTTCATAAATGAGTGAGATTCAGATATTTTCGCGCCATCCAGATTCGGTACCGTTTTGCTCCGAAAACTACTACAAGTTGACAAAGGGGTAATAGTATGGCCTTTCAATCGGGAGCTTATAGGCCGTTGCACTTTTAAGGATACGGCTTTTGGGCCAGTGGGTAAAGTTTGAAAATTTATGGAATCATCTTCTTCATCATCCCCATCTCGACTTGCTGCAGAGTATTTTCGAGTTAATATGGGCTTTTTAATGAAATTTTCAAAATCTGCGAGTCGTTTTTCCTGCTCAGTGGTTGAATTCAGTTTTTGGTCTAGAGGAAATGATGACAAGTTTTCATCGTCACTATTGTCTCTGCTGTCTTGCTCTTCTATTGAATTATGTGCCGGTTGTTTACGAGATTGGCATTTTGCCAGCCATGATCGGATGTATACACTGGTACGCCTTGTGGATTCTGGGGAAAGGCAGTCTTGTAGCGAAATATGAGGGGCATTGGACGGTGGGCTAATTTCGGGGGTGGAGGGTAAAGATCTTAGTGTAGGTAGTAGATTGCTGGATTTGGATAAGATGGGAGGATGAGATGCTTTCGATCTGAAATCATAGAAGAAGATGAGGGATCATTATTTTGACACTAACTTAAAGTAAATTACACTTTTTGGTTTTAAACCTACGCAGAGGAAAATCGAATGGGTTTATGATCCGGAAAAGCTTCACGCCAATCTAAACATTCTTGGTAAACTACTTCAGTCATTGAATTTGGCTTGGGTTGTCCATCGGCGCATACGCTTTCAATATCGTTCCACAAAGAAATGAGTCGCTCTGTAAATTCTGATTCAATTGCCTGAAATTAACAGAATAAATTTTTTTTGTCAACTTGGTGCAGCTCCTTGAGTTTTAAAAGCTCGGATATGAATCTGGATACTAAGTTCATTCATAAAAATATCAAATATGAAATTCATCATTGTCCCATAATGCATGCAACACATGATGTTTGAATTTAATTTTTTGGAAGAAAACAATCGACCGAAAATTTCCTAAATTAGTTACTTGTGTCAAATCAAAATGAATCTTACATCTTCCGCCCATGAGATAGAACTGCCGTCCATAGAACTAAATGCAGAATGAGTCCTTCGGTTCACTCGAGAATCATTGTCATCATCCATATCAATGATGGTAAGCATGGAAGACGCAGATGGAGATAAATTCCCTGGATCCAAAGTGCATTTCTCTAACAGACTGTTTAATTTCTTATCTTGGCTAGATCGATCAGTGTAACTAAAAGTAGTAGTTTTGGGTCGAGTTCTATTCTCTTTCTTTTTCAGACTTGTTGGCTTGGGTGCAGCAGTTTTTGGTGGCTCCAAAAATTTTGGAGGCCAAAAATCTTCCTCCTCTTTTTCATTTTTGGCAAGTTTTTTCACAAACACTGGACTAGACTCCTGAGAGTAGTTTAAGAGTGTGCGAATATCGAAATCTTCGGCAGAGGGAGAATTTGGATCTCCATTATTTTCTTCCCAAGTTGACATTGAGTCTTCCCAGGCTCTGCCTCCCATTGTAAAATTCAAGGATGAAAAGTTTTCTTCATTTTTTATTAGCAGCTGAATGTTTGTGAGTGAGTATCGAACAGTTAGTTGGGTAGTAACTACCTAACTTAAAAGTTTTGTGCCCGAAGTCCAAGGATACGATGATGAAATTCTGAAAATAGGGACAATGACATTTTTTTATTTCATTTTTGGGAGTCAACACAGTTGTAACGAATAGCTAACACAAGGCTGGCTGGTATATTACAAACCACTGGGTTTAAAATCATTAGGTGATGTGATTATTGTTTTCCTGCATTTTCCCTGTATTAATCGATTAGTTTAACTCGTGTAGCTGTAGTCTACTACAGCACAAGGTATATAGAATAGCATTTGTGTTTACGAATTCACGGTAATTGTTCCCATGGTTGCGACTGGAACACACACATACAAGAAGGGCATGTTCGCTACTTTTTTTTCTCAGCGCTAAGAATACTCCTCATCATTTGACATTTTATGCAAAAAAAGCAGTGGTTGTCCCTTTACTTTGCAGAATAAAAAAGTTGCCCTATGCTATTCAGCTACCCCCGATAAATTATCAATTTATGCAAAATACAAACTAAATCTCTAAGTAAATCAAAGTGGCTAAAATAATTGAATAATAAATTTTTCATTTTGAAAAAAAATTTAATTCAAGTAAGTTTTTTTTTACATTTTGAGGACAACGAAACAAACAAAGTTAGATAACCTTACGAAAAAACTTCTTTAATTTTGCGACGTACGCCAATACTTTCGCAATTTCTCTTGTGTGATATGAATTGCACAAAAATCAATCCCGAAATGGAAAAAAATATACGTTATGTTTTAAAATGTTTTTCTCCATATAACAGGGAAATTGCATCATTTTTCTGCACAAACTAAAATGCTATTTGAAAAAATATTGCAATACCCCAAAATGAATATGCACATGCAGCATATGACAGCTTAATGGTAACTGTAGAATAGAAGGTACGCTTTCATCTAACTTGTAGTAGGAAGTTAAAGTTGGCCGACAGCGCCCTTTATTGGAGAAAGTGTAAAGCTTTCACTATCCCTCCGCATAGGCAGTTAGTCAGCTAGCAAGGACACAGTACTTCACTGCAGAGTACACGCTACAAAATCAATGGAACACATGTTTTCCCCAAGTATTACACAATGCGCAGTATAGCATTTAAAGCTACACACATACTTTTCCTTTATGCATAGAAGGATGCCTTTCTCAATATTTTCTCTAGTAATCAAATATGTTAAGAACATTATGCTTTCCACCCCAGTAATGATGAAAATAACATAGTGCATCTAAAGACCATGGAATCCAGCATTGTGAATAATTGCGTGACCTTTACACGTACTTCAGTATGGTAAGAATATTTGCATAGTTTTTTACTGGTCATTCGTGAATTGCAAGGACTCTATGAATAACGTATTATTTCAGTAGTGAGAAAAATCGAGTTTTAATAAAAATTGATGCAATATGGTTTTTTTCGGTTCCCAGTGATGTCTTTTGCATAATATTGGGTTAGAATTAAATCCAGTGAGACAAAAAATTGGATGAAAAAAGTTTATGGGTCAAGTTTTGACTTGTGGATCGAAAAATCGAGCTGACTCATCTCTGCCTGAAACACCAGATTGCGAGATTGCTCCTTATTCTTTCCCTGTGGAGAAATCTGCTGCCACCATTTCGGCTCCAATTAGCAAACCCATTTTCTCTTCGGCAGACGAGGATTCTATCCTTGGAAATCAACTTCGAGAGGCTTTGAAATTGGTAAGTTTAAGCATGATCTTAAAAATACGATCTGAAGAAAACGTATTGTGTGATCCTTTGCTGGAAAACGGATACTAAATATTCATATCCAACATATGAATTCAAGCAGACACATTTGGAATAAAGATGCGTATCAAAAAAAGTTTTTCTGTGTAAAACTTATAACTTACTATCGAAAGTTACTAGGAGATGAGACTAAAAAATGCATGTGGACCTGTGAATTGATTAAACATGGCATGGAAATTTCTATACTCGTTCACTCTCTCACTGAATTTCTTTTCCCATTTTATTTTACAGTGCATTGCTTGTCAATGCTATAACTAACTAATGATATGAAAAGTTTAAACAGATGCCTGCATGCATGCATTTAAATATTTTAACACTTGCTTGCTACTTCTGTCATCACTATGTCTTAAAAACGTGATGATGACTGAAACTTGGTTTTTTGCTCTCTCAGGAAGTTTACTTCATTGAAACTGTATTATGTGTTGTCACATCCCTCTTTTTTTGTAGTTTAAATGGGCAGAATATGTCTATAAGGCCTGTACGTTAATATATCGATTTGTGAGTGCCAAAAATATGGTGAGAGAATTAACCTCTGGCTAAACCGCTAAACATATCAGTTATAATTTTAGTGCTTGAGTTTGTATTTGTACATGCAGTATTTTAGGTGTGAGAGTTTTTTAGCCTTTGTAAAGACTTTGATGATATAAATATTTGTTGGCACGCGTGATTTATACAAGGAACATAATAATAGAATACACCACACAGCACACAAAGATAGAGGTAGGACAAAGATTGCTGTAATATCTTTTGTCATTGGTTAATTTTCAAAGTTTAAGAAGGTCGTTTCGTAT
>Ga0210040_10003275_pt1 | contig 22041 bp, 19 predicted proteins | sample CryGeyCG12114_NA_FD_185462 | JGI IMG/M metagenome (GOLD analysis project Ga0210040, IMG submission 185462) | Groundwater microbial communities from aquifer - Crystal Geyser CG19_WC_8/21/14_NA (SPAdes) (version 2) | ecosystem: Environmental > Aquatic > Deep subsurface > Groundwater | place: USA...
GCCGTCTCCTCCCTCTGCCTCGGCACCATGACGTTCGGCGACGAGACCGACGAGGCCGGCTCGCACGAGCAGCTCGACACCTTCGTCGCGGCCGGCGGCAACTTCGTCGACACGGCGAACGTCTACACCCGAGGAGTCTCGGAGGAGATCATCGGCCGCTGGTTCGCCAGCCGACCCGCGGACGTGACCGACCAGGTGGTGCTGGCGACCAAGGGTCGCTTCCCCGTGACCGAGGGGCCGAACTCGTCGGGCCTCTCGCGCCGGCAGCTGACCCGGGCGCTCGACGCGTCCCTCACCCGGCTGGGGGTGGACCGCGTCGACCTCTACCAGGTGCACGCGTTCGACGCGTGGACGCCGCTGGAGGAGACGCTCCGCACGCTCGACGGCTTCATCCAGGACGGCAAGATCGGCTACTACGGCCTGTCGAACTTCACCGGCTGGCAGCTGACCAAGGCCGTCTACACCGCCCGGGCGCTCGGCCTCGACGAGCCCGTCACCCTGCAGCCGCAGTACAGCCTGATCGTCCGCGAGATCGAGTGGGAGATCGTGCCGGCCGCGCTCGACGCCGGCATGGGGCTGCTGCCCTGGAGCCCGCTCGGCGGCGGCTGGCTGTCGGGCAAGTACAAGCGCGACGAGCGGCCGACCGGCGCCACCCGCCTCGGCGACAACCCCGAGCGCGGCATGGAGGCCTACGACCGCCGCGGCACCGAGCGGACCTGGAACACGATCGACGCCGTGCAGAAGATTGCCGAGGACCGCGGCGTCTCGATGGCCGAGGTCGCGCTGTCCTGGGTCACCGACCGACCCAGCGTCACCTCGACGATCCTGGGCGCGCGGACCACGGCCCAGCTCGAGACCAACCTCCTGGCCGCAGGTCTGCACCTGACCGACGCCGAGACCGCCGCGCTCGACGAGGCCAGCGACCTGCGGGCGACGGACTACCCGTACGGCGAGCTCGGCATCGGTCAGCGCAGCCGGAACCTCGCCAGCTGACCGATCGCTGACGCGACGTCAGCGAGGCCGCCGCCCGCGCAGGGCGGCGGCCACGTTGATGCCGACGATCCCGGCCCAGGCGATCGCCGTGGTGATCACGGAGTCGTGCACGATGCCGGTGATGGGGATCCCCGCGCCGAGCGAGGCCAGCGCGATGATGAACCGGCCGTCCCCCGTCGCCTTCTCCTCGTCCCGGGCGTGCTGCCGGTCCTCGGCGGTGAGCGCGACCTCGGCGGAACGCTGCGCGACGAGCTCCTCGACCCGGTCCGCCAGGCTCGCGGCGACGGCGTCCTCGTACTCGGGCCCGAGGTCACGGCGCGCACCCAGGGCGGCGTCGGCGTCGCGTCGGAGCTCCGAGGACGGTCGTGTGGGCTCGCTCACACGTCGAGGCTAACGTCCGGCGCGCCGGCTCGGCCAGGGCCGGCGCGTACGCACGGCCGGGGTTTGGCCGTCAGGCCGTCAAGGCGTGCAGCCGAGCGGCGAGTAGTGGTTGGTCGCGTACGGGCCAGCGCCTGCACCGACGACCTCGTTGTCGCAGCCGATCACGTTGCCGCGGTCGACGGCCGTGTGCTGGAGCCAGATCCCGGCCCCGGGCGCGTCGACCTCCAGCCGGTTGCCCCGGAAGGTGTTGCGCGCCCCGGAGCCCTCGATCGGGGTGTGGACCTCGAAGCCGCTGCAGAACCTGGCCTCGCGTCCGCGCGCGCAGTCGGCGGGCTCGCTCGCGGCCGCGGTGTGCACGCCATGGTTGCGCTCGATCAGGTAGTCGCTGCCCTTGACGTCGATCCAGGAGTCCGCCGAGTTCTGCCCCGCGGTCCCGTCGCCGTCGAGGGTGTTGCCGCGGACGAGCCCGCCGCTCGTGCCCTCCTTGACGTCGATGTTCTCCGCGGCCGTGTCGTGGAGGTGGTTGTCGAGGACCTGGTTGCGGTCGGAGCGGTCCGGCTGGCCGCCGGAGTAGCGGCCCCAGCTCGAGCTGGCGCTGCCGAGGTAGACCCCCTCGCCAAAGCCCTGCTGCTTCACCCCGGTGTGGTCGATCTCGCTCGAGGAGAGGACGTTGTCGCTGGAGCTGTCGCGCAGGTGCACCCCTTCAGCACCGATGTCGGTGACGTGCAGGTCGTCGAGCACGTCGTGGGACGACCGGTCCAGCACGATGCCCTTGCTGCCCGACGACGCGGTGAACCCGCGCAGGACCCAGTGGCTCGCCCCCACCAGGTGCAGCACGTAGCCGCCGCCCGGCCCGTCACCGTCGATCACGGCGGCCCGGGAGCCGCGCAGGGTGATGGGAGCCGCCGCCGTGCCCGACGTGGTGATCATGTATCGCCCCGGCTCGTCGCCGTCGTCGCCGCCGCGCGCTGGTCGACCGGAGTAGCGGCCGTCGGCCAGCGTGATGGTCTGGCCGGGTCGGGCCGCGGCGAGCGCCGCCCGCAGGGACGCCGGGTCCGTCACCCGGACCTCGTCCGGCACCGGCGGGCTGACGTCCGTCGGGCTGGCGCTCGTCCGGCCGACGGTCGACGGGGGTGGGGCCGGTACGGGACCGGTCGCCGAGCAGCCGGTCAGGCCGACGAGCAGGGCTGTCCCGAGCCGTCGACCACGCATGCGGTCAGGAACCCTCACGCAGGGCCGCTGGACGGCTGCCGCCGGGATCGGTCAGGACGTCGCCTCGGCCGCACGGACCCGGCCCTCGAGGCGGCGTACGGCGGTGCGGGCCGACTGCTCCGCGTCCAGCCCCGAGGCCTGGGCGCGCACGACGAGGTCCAGCAGGGCCTGGCCCAGCTCTTCGTCGGTGATGGGCTCGACGTGGTCCGGGGTCTCGAGCGGAACCCGGCGGGAGCGGGCCCTGGACAGGATCTTGGCCGCGCGGGACAGCGCGGAGAGCCGTTCGGGGATGCCCTCGAGCGCGGACGTCCGGCCCTTCTCGACCGCCTTGCGCTGCTCCCAGGTGGCGTGCAGGTCGGTGGGCACCTCGTCGGCGGCGAAGACGTGCGGGTGGCGGGCGACGAGCTTGTCGGCGATCCCCGCCGCCACGGCCTGCAGGTCGAACGCGTCGTCCTCGGCGGCCAGCTCGCTGTGGAAGACGACCTGCAGCAGCAGGTCGCCGAGCTCCTCACGAAGGTCGTCGCTCGTCCCGGCCTCGATCGCCTCGACGACCTCGCAGGACTCCTCGACCAGGTACGGCACGAGCGAGAGGTGCGTCTGCTCCGCGTCCCAGGGGCAGTCGCGGCGCAACCGGTGCATCACCTCGACCAGCCGGTCGACCTCGCTCACCGGCGGACCCACGGGCTGGATGCTGTGGGCGCCGTCGCCGTGACGACGTGCGTGGTCAGGGCGTGGGTGTCGGGCTGGGGCTCGCGGGCCGGGCGAGCGAGCCGGACTCGTCGGTGACGATCAGCTTCTGCTTCTCGTCGAGCACGCCGTAGCGCGGGTTGACCGTCACCTGCTGCGCAGCGACCTGGTCGAGGTAGGGCTGCGAGCCGACCTTCTGGGCCACGATCTGCTGGTCGGCCACGTCGTACGCGACCTCCTTGGCGGCGGGGATCGGCAGCAGCGGCTCGAGGTTGGAGCCCTGGAGGGCCGCGTTGCGCTCGGCGTCGGTCACCGTGACGTTGTTGCGCGCGGCGATCTGGTCGGCGATCACGCCGTGGATCAGCGCGTCCAGCACCGCCTGCGGCGAGACCTGCTGTCCCTGCTCGATCGTCTGGCCCACGCCGGCGACGGCGGCGTCGAGCTGCGTCGAGGTGATGGCGGTGCCGTCGACGTACGCGGCGACCGACGGGCTGGCGTTCGCGCAGCCGGCGGAGGCCCCGAGGGCGACGACCGCGAGGGCGGCAGAGACGAGGCGGAGCCGGCGCGTCGGTGCAGCCGGGGACCAGGGACGCATGGGACCTCTCGAGACGTAGGCGGACCGGCCGAAGCCTCGGCGATCCTAGCCGTCACCGCCCGCCGGGCTCGTGCCCGGATGCTCAGCCGAGGAAGATGTCGCGGACCACCGTCGCGCACCAGCGCAGCAGCGCCAGGTCCTCCACCGACGGACCACCGATGGTGCTGGCGAGCGGACGCGGCACCAGGATGTGACGCGCGGTCTCCTTGATCACCGTGCGCGGGTAGAGCCGCTTGAGCCGCAGCTGCCGGGAGTCCGCCAGCTCGGCCGGCCCGAACCGGATGTAGCTGCCCTGCGAGACGACCTCGGTGATGCCGGCCTCCCGCGCCAGCAGCCGGAACCGGGCCACCTCGAGCAGGTTGAGCGTCGGCTGGGTCGGCGGGCCGTAGCGGTCGTGCAGCTCGGCCTCGATCGCCTTGACGTCGGCCTCGGACCTGACCTCGGCCAGCCGCTTGTACATCTCGAGCCGCAGGCGTTCCGACTCGACGTAGTCGGTCGGCAGGTGCGCGTCGATCGGCAGCTCGATCCGCATCTCCGGCTCGGGCTCGGCGGCGTCGCCCCGGTACTCCGCCACGGCCTCGCCGACCAGGCGGATGTAGAGGTCGAAGCCGACGTCGGCGATGTGGCCGGACTGCTCCCCGCCCAGCATGTTGCCGGCCCCGCGGATCTCGAGGTCCTTCATGGCCACGGCCATGCCCGCACCGAGGTCGGTGTGCGCGGCGATCGTGGCCAGCCGGTCGTACGCGGTCTGGGTCAGCGGCTTCTCGGGCGGGTAGAGGAAGTAGGCGTAGCCGCGCTCGCGACCGCGGCCCACCCGGCCCCGGATCTGGTGCAGCTGGCTCAGGCCGAGCTGGTCGGAGCGGTCGACGATCAGGGTGTTGGCGGTGTTGATGTCGAGGCCGGCCTCGACGATCGTCGTGCAGACGAGCACGTCGGCGCGACGCTCCCAGAAGTCGACCATGACCTGCTCGAGCCGCTGCTCCCCCATCTGCCCGTGCGCGGTCGCGACGCGGGCCTCCGGGACCAGCTCGGTGATCCGCTTCGCGGTCTTGTCGATGCTCGACACCCGGTTGTGCACGAAGAACACCTGGCCCTCGCGGCTCAGCTCGCGCCGGATCGCCGCGGTGACCTGCGCCTCGTCGTACGGGCCGGCGAAGGTCAGCACCGGGTGCCGCTCCTCGGGCGGGGTCGCGATCGTGCTCATCTCGCGGATGCCGGTGATGGCCATCTCGAGCGTGCGCGGGATCGGGGTCGCCGACATGGCCAGCACGTCGACGCTGGTGCGCAGCCGCTTGAGCTGCTCCTTGTGCTCGACGCCGAAGCGCTGCTCCTCGTCGATGATCACCAGCCCGAGGTCCTTGAACGTGATCTCGCCGCCGAGCAGCCGGTGCGTGCCGATCACCACGTCGACCTTGCCCTCGGTCACGCCGGCCATCGTCGCCTTGATCTCGGCCGCGGACTGGAAACGGCTGAGCGGGGCGACGTTCACCGGGAAGCCGGAGTAGCGGCCCGCGAAGGTCTGGAGGTGCTGCTGCACCAGCAGCGTCGTCGGCACCAGCACGGCGACCTGCTTGCCGTCCTGCACCGCCTTGAACGCCGCCCGCACGGCGATCTCGGTCTTGCCGTAGCCCACGTCGCCGCAGATCAGGCGGTCCATCGGGACGACCTGCTCCATGTCCCGCTTGGTCTCCTCGACGGCGGAGAGCTGGTCAGGGGTCTCGACGAAGCCGAACGCGTCCTCCAGCTCGCGCTGCCAGGTGGTGTCGGGGCTGAAGGCGTGCCCGCGCGTCGCCTGACGCGCCGCGTACAGCTTGATCAGCTCGCCGGCGATCTCGCGGACGGCCTTGCGGGCCCGGGTCTTGCGGGCGGCCCAGTCCCCGCCACCCATCTTGTCGAGCGTCGGGTTCTCCCCGCCGACGTAGCGGGTGACCTGCTCCAGCGCGTCCATCGGGACGTACAGGCGGTCGCCCGGCTGGCCGCGCTTGGACGGCGCGTACTCGATGACGAGGTACTCGCGCGTGCTGTCCTTCCCGACCGAGCGCTGCACCATCTCGACGTAGCGCCCCACCCCGTGAGAAGCGTGCACGACGGCGTCGCCGGGGCTCAGCTCGAGCGGGTCGATCGTCTGCTTGCGCCGGGCCGGCATCTTGCGGCTCGACTTGTCGGGCGCCCGCTGGCCGGACAGGTCACGGGCGGTGAGCACGAGCAGCGAGAGCGCGTCGGCGGCGAAGCCCTGGGTCAGCTCGCCGCAGACCACGGTCGCGATGCCCGGGGCGGGGTGGTCGGCGAGCGCCTCGAGCCGGCGGACCGGCAGGTCCTCGTTCGTCAGCACCTCGGCGAGACGTTCCGCGATGCCCTTGCCCTCGGCCATGAGCAGCACGCGCCAGCCGTCGCGCAGCCGCGCGCTGATCTCGTGCAGCGCCGCCTCGGTGTCGCCGCGGTAGCTCTCGGCCGGGTGCCCGGCGATGGTCCGGCTCACCACGCCGGCCTCACGGGCCACCGAGCTGAGGTCGACGAGCTCGCCGTCCTCCGTACGGACGTTCCCCGCGCCCCAGCCCTCCGAGGCGCGGGTCTCCCCGTGCCGTGGGCCCTGGTCCGACGCTGCCGGGGCACCCTCGGGCCCGGCGCTGAAGGGCGACAGGGTCCACCACGACTGCCCGCGGGCGAGGGCGGCGGCCCGCACCTCGGCGAGCGGACGGTAGGAGGACTCGCCCAGGTCGATGGGGGCCTTGCCCCCGCCCGCGGCAGCGGCCCAGGACGCGTGCAGGAACTCCTCGCTCGTGCGGACGAGGTCGATCGCCCGGCCCCGGACGAGCTCCGGGTCGCAGATCAGCACCTGCGTGCTCGGCGGCAGCAGCTCGACCAGCAGCTCCATCCCGTCGACGAGCACGGGTGAGAGCGCCTCCATGCCGTCGACCGCGTGCCCCTGGGCGATCTTGTCGAGCATCTCGATGAGCTCGGGGTGCTCCTGCGACAGGGCGAACGCCCGGCTCCGCACCTCGTCGGTGAGCAGCAGCTCGCGGCACGGGGACGCCACGACCTCCTTGATCACGAGGTCGGTGGACCGCTGGTCGGCGACGGTGAAGTAGCGGATGTCCTCGACGGTGTCGCCGAAGAAGTCGATCCGGACCGGGTGCTCCTCGGTCGGCGGGAACACGTCGACGATCCCCCCGCGGACCGCGAACTCGCCCCGGCGCTCGACGAGGTCGACCCGGTTGTACGCGGCGCCGACCAGCGCCGCCGCCAGCTCGCCGGTGTCGAAGTCCTCGCCGGTCACCAGGCGTACGGGCAGCAGGTCGGCCAGGCCCTTGACCTGCGGCTGCAGGATGCTGCGGACCGGCGCCACGACGACCCGCGGCGGCGGCAGCTCGTCGTTCCCGACGATCCGGCGCAGCACGGCGAGACGTCGGCCGACCGTGTCCGAACGGGGGCTGAGCCGCTCGTGCGGCAGCGTCTCCCAGGCCGGGTAGTAGGCGACGGCCTCGGTCCCGAGCAGCGACTGGCAGGCGGCGGTCAGGTCCTCCGCCTCGCGGTAGGTCGAGGTGACCAGCAGGACGGGGCGGTCCGCGCCACCCGCGGCGACCGCGGAGGTGAGGGCAGCGGCGATCAGCGGCCGCATGGCCGGCGGAGCCGTCAGGTCGAGCGCGGGACGGGCGCGGGAGCGTGCGTCACCGATCGTCTCCGCGACGACAGGATCGGTGCTGAAGAGGCCCACCAGGCCCGCAAGACTCACTGGTCAGACTGTACCGAGCGGAGCCAACCGCCGCCGGTGCCCGACCTCGCGGGTCCGCGGGCGGAGCGGAGCGAGCCCATCAGGAGTTGAAGGTGCTCTGCGTACGTTCGAGGCCGAGCTCGACGAGGCTCTCGACCGCGTCGGCGGCGCGCTGGACCTCGATCTCGAGGTCGGTCCGTGCGGAGGGCGGGAAGTTGCTGAGCAGGAAGTCGGCAGGGTCCTGCCGACCGGGCGGGCGGCCGACCCCGATCCGTACCCGGTAGTAGTCCCCGCTGCCCAGCGAACGTCGGATCGACTTGAGGCCGTTGTGGCCGTTGTCGCCGCCGCCGAGCTTGACCCGGAGCTGGCCCGGGTCGATGTCCAGCTCGTCGTGCACGACGACCAGCGCGGACGGCTCGAGCTTGTAGTAGGACAGCAGCCCCGACACCGGCCCGCCGGTCTCGTTCATGTACGAGCGCGACTTCGCCAGCACCAGCCGCTGCTGGTCGGCGCCCGGCGGACCCACGCGGACGTCGGCGGTCTCGGCCCGGATGCCCTTGACCGTGGAGAAACGAGCGCCGCCACGGCGGGCGAGCTCGTCGACGACCAGGAACCCGACGTTGTGCCGGTGGCCGGCGTAGGTCGGGCCCGGGTTACCGAGCCCGACCACCAGCCAGAGCATGCGTGCTCGTACAGGTCGAGAGGGGGAGGTCAGGCGTTCTCGGCGGAGTCCTCGGTCGTCGACTCGGCCTGGGCCTCGTCGGTCTCCGTGTCGTCGGCCAGCGTCGGCTCGATGCCGACCTCCGCCTCGGCCTCGGCCAGCTCGGCCTCGACCTGGGCCGCGGACGGCGCCGCGCTGAGGTTGACGATGAGCGCCTCGGGGTCGAGCCCGGAGAGGATCGAACCCTCCGGCAGCAACAGGTCGCCGGCGGTGATCTGGGTGCCGACCGTCAGACCCTCGATCGACACGATGATCTGCGTCGGGATGTGGGTCGCCTCGGCCTCGATCGGCACGCTGGACGCCACGAGGTCGACGAGCGCCTCGGGCGACGCCTCACCCTCGAGGACGATCGCGATGTCGACGGTGACCTTCTCGCCCAGGCGGACGAGCACCAGGTCGACGTGCTCGATGGTGCGCTTGATGGGGTCGCGCTGCACCTGCTTGGGCAGGGCCAGCTGCGAGCCGCCGTCGATCTGGATGGAGAGCAGCGCGTTGGCGGTGCGCAGCGCGAGCAGGGTCTCGTGACCCGGCAGCGTGATGTGGACGGGATCCGTACCGTGCCCGTACAGGACAGCGGGGATCTTGTCGGCACGACGGATACGGCGGGCGGCACCCTTGCCGAACTCGGTGCGGGCCTCGGCGACGATCGTGACCTCGGGCACGGACGAACTCCTTGCAATTTGCTTCGAACGACTGCTTCGAACGATGTGGGGTTGGACTCGGATGTCAGCACCGGGAGGTGCGCAGCGGGCGACCGCAGGCCGGCCCGCGCGGAGCCGGTGCCCTGTCGATCACGGTCTGCGACCCTCGCCGAGGCAACCTGAGAAGACTAGCCGACCACGGGCGTACGCCCGAATCGGTCGTGTCCTCCACAGGTTCTCCTCGCACCGGCACACCGGGCCCGGTGCGCACCATGCTCCTCGCGATGACTCAGCTCGCCACGCGCTGCACCCGAGCGCGGTTCCACGTCCCCGCCGACGCGGTGGTCGACGGCGTCACGGCCCTCCACCTCCACGGCGTCGAGGTCGGACACCCGCTGCCGGTCCGCATGACCACGGCCACCTCGGCGCAGACCCGGCGCCCAGGCGTACGACTCACCCGGGCACGCACGCTTCCGCGGCACCGGAACGGGTTGGCGGCCCCGGTCGCGGCCTGGCGGGCCGCTGCCCTCGACCTCGACCTCGTCGAGCTGGTGGCGGCGGGTGACGTCTTGGTGCACCTGGGGCTCTGCACGCTGCCCGAGCTCGTCCTCGTGGCCGGCACGGCCACCGGTCGCGGGTGCCGGCTGCTCCGGCGCGCCGCCTCGTTGGTGCGCGAGCGCGTCGACTCGATCCAGGAGACACGCGTACGCCTCTGCCTGGTCCTGGCCGGTCTGCCCGAGCCGCGCTGCAACGTCGTGCTGGGCCACGAAGGTCGGGTGATCGGCCGGGTGGACCTGCTCGTCGAGGAGTTCGGCCTGGTCATCGAGTACGACGGCGACCAGCACCGCGACCGGGACCAGTGGAACAACGACCTCGACCGGGACGACGCGTTCACCGATGCCGACTTCTCCACGATCCGCGTCAACCGCGACCGGATGCGCAGGCCGCGGCAGCTTGTCCGCAAGGTGCACGCCCGGCTGGTCGAACGCGGCTACCGCGGGCCTGCGCCCACCTTCAGCCCCGAGTGGATCGCCCTCTTCGAACGCCGAGTGTGACGGCTCGCCGACGTCCTACGCCCTCGAGCCCGGTGTGTCGTCACACTCGGCGCCTCGTGAGGGGCGCGCCCCTCAGCTCTGGCCGTCGAACAGGCTGGTGACCGAGCCGTCCTCGAAGACCTCACGGATCGCCCGGGCGATGAGCGGCGCGATCGACAGGACGGTCAGGCCCTCGAAGCGCCGGTCGGGGGTGAGCGGGAGGCTGTTGGTGACGATGACCTCCTCGATCGAGGAGTCGGTCAGCCGCTGCACGGCGGGGCCGGACAGGACGGCGTGGGTCGCGGCGGCGATGACCGCCTTGGCGCCCCGGGCCACGAGCGCCTCCGCGGCCTGGCAGATGGTGCCGGCGGTGTCGATCATGTCGTCGACGAGCACGCAGACCCGACCCTCGACCTCGCCGACCACCTCGCGGACGACGACGGTGTTCGCCACGTCGTGGTCGCGCCGCTTGTGGATGATCGCCAGCGGGACGTTGAGCCGGTCGCTCCACATGTCCGCCAGGCGTACGCGGCCGGCGTCGGGCGAGACGACCGTCATCTCGGACTTGTCGTAGCGGCTCTCGACGTAGTCGGCGAGCACCGGCAGCGACCACAGGTGGTCGACCGGGCCGTCGAAGAAGCCCTGGATCTGCGCGGCGTGCAGGTCGACCGACATCAGCCGGTTGGCGCCGGCGGTCTTGAACAGGTCGGCGATCAGGCGGGCCGAGATCGGCTCGCGGCCGCGGTGCTTCTTGTCCTGACGGGCGTACGGGTAGAAGGGCGCGACGACGGTGATGCGCTTGGCCGACGCCCGCTTGAGCGCGTCGACCATGATCAGCTGCTCCATGAGCCACTCGTTCACCGGAGCGGCGTGGCTCTGCAGCACGAAGGCGTCGCTGCCGCGCACCGACTCCTCGAAGCGGACGTAGATCTCGGAGTTGGCGTAGGTGATCGCCCGCGTGGGGACGATGTCCACGTCCAGGATCTCGGAGACCTCCGCCGCGAGCTCGGGGTAGGCACGCCCCGAGAACAGCATCAGGTGCTTGACGTTCGGCCGCTTGAAGCCGGTCACGACTCCCTCTCGTCGGTGTCGGTCGGGTCGACCGGGTCGGTGTGCGTGTCTGGCTGGTGCGGGTCTGGCTGCTGGGTCTCGGGTCCCGCCGCTCCGGCCGCCACGACCGTCTGGTCGCTCAGCGGTGCGTGCACGACGTGCGGGGTCTGCTCCGGCAGGTCCGCGGAACCATCGGGCTCGGCCGCACCCCGGACCCCGGCGGCCGCCTCCGCCGCGGCCGCGGTCTTGGTGCCGGCGCGCTTGCGGGCGACCCAGCCGGGGACGTTCCGCTGACGCGCCCGGCTCACGGCGAGCTCGCCGGACGCGACGTCGCCGGTCACCGTGGACCCCGCCCCCACGTACGCACCGTCCCCGACGACGACCGGGGCGACGAGGGTGGAGTCGCTGCCCACGAAGCTGGCCCGGCCGACGCTCGACCGCGACTTGGTGACGCCGTCGTAGTTGGCGAAGATCACGCCGGCGCCGATGTTCGCGTCCTCGCCGATCTCGACGTCCCCGGCGTACGTCAGGTGCGGGACCTTGGCGCGGTCGCCGATCGTGGCGTTCTTGGTCTCGACGAAGGCGCCGATCTTGCCCCGCTCGCCCAGCACCGTCCCGGGCCTCAGGTAGGCGAACGGGCCGACGGTCGCCCCGGCGCCGATCACGGCGAGCGAGCCGTGGGTGCGGACGACGGTCGCTCCCTCGCCCACCTCGACGTCGACGAGGGTGGTGTCCGGGCCGATGGTGGCGCCGGCCGCGACCGAGGTCGCGCCCTCGAGCGAGGTGCCGGGGAGCAGCGTCACGTCGAGCGCCAGGTCGACCGAGCCGTGCACCCAGGTCGTCCCCGGGTCGACGACCGTCACCCCGGCGCGCATCCAGCGGTCGAGGGTGCGCCGGTTGACCTCGGCGTTCATCCGCGCGAGCTGCACGCGGTCGTTGACGCCCTCGGTCTGCCAGGCGTCCTGCGTCGCGTACGCGGAGACGTCCCGGCCGGCCTCGCGCGCCAGACCGACGACGTCGGTCAGGTAGAGCTCGCCCTGGTCGTTGGTCGGCCGCAGCTGGGCGAGGCCCTCGCGCAGCGTCTGCGGCTCGAAGACGTAGATGCCGGAGTTGATCTCGTCGATCGCCCGCTGCGCCTCGCTGGCGTCGCGGTCCTCGACGATCGCGAGCACGTCGTCGCCGGCCCCGCGCACGATCCGGCCGTAGCCCGTCGGGTCCGCGACCCGGGCGGTGAGGACCGAGACCGACGTCCGGGCGCCACGGTGGTCGGCCACCAGGGCGACGAGCGTGTCGGCGGTCAGCATGGGCACGTCGCCGTAGGTCACGAGCACGTCGCCCGTGAGCTCCGGCAGCGCCTCGAGGGCGACCTGGACCGCGTGGCCGGTGCCGCGCTGCTCGGTCTGGACGACCGTGGTGACGTGCGGGGCGATCTCGGCGAGGTGCGCCTCGACCTGCTCGCGCAGGTGGCCGACGACGACGACGACGTGCTCGGGCTGCAGGGCCGTGGCGGCGTCGACCGCGTAGCTCAGCATCGAGTGCCCGGCGATCTCGTGCAGCAGCTTGGAGCGGGTCGAGTGCATCCGCCTGCCCTCGCCCGCCGCAAGAATGACGACGGCCGAGACGGGCTCGCCCTCCAGCGTGCGGTTCGCCGGCACGTCACTGCTCACGGGCACACACCTGTCCTGTCTGTCCTGAGCGGTCTCGACCAGGCCGCAGCGGCGAGCCGCTCGCAACCTTGCTCCCCGGGTAGGAGTCGAACCTACGTCGCTGGTCCTGATTCAAAGTCAGGCGGGCCCTGCCGGCAGACCAACCGGGGATCGCTTGCGAGGCGAGGCCCTGGCCGTCACGAGACCGACCGGGGACCGGCCGGCACCAGGGTACGCACGGGGGGCCGTCACGTCACCCGGACGCGGCCGCACGGACGTTTGCGTGGCCTCCCGGTCGCCGTCTACCCTGCTTCTGTAACGTTTAAGAAGGAGTTCCAGTGACCGCCTCCGCCGCGCCCGTCACACCGGTCGGTCCCAGGGCGCACACCCTCGCCGCACCCGTCGCGCGCTCCGCCGTGACGCTGATGTTCGCGGTCAACGGGCTGCTGATCGGCGGCTGGGGCGGCAGCCTGCCGTCCCTGCGCGACAAGCTCGCGATCGGCGACGGCTCGATCGCGCTGATGCTCTTCGTCACCGGCATCGCCGGCATCACGTCGATGCAGATCGGCGGCCGGCTCGCGGACTCCGTCGGCGCCCGCCGGATCGTCCTCGTGGCGCTGCCCGTCCTGGTGCTCGCCGTCGTCACGCTCGCCCTCGCCTCGAGCTTTCCGGTCGCCGTCGCCGGCGCGGTCCTGCTCGGCGCCGGGAACGGCGCGATGGACGTCGCCATGAACGCCATCGGCGTCCAGGTGGAGACGGCGCGGGGCCGACCGGTGATGAGCGCGTTCCACGCGTTCTTCTCGATCGGCAACCTCCTCGGTGCCGCGTCGGTCCTCGCGCTCGCCGCCGGGCTCGGGCTCACGGGCGGTGCGATCGTCACCCCGTTGCTGCTGACGCTCTCCGGGGTCGCCGTCGTCGTCCTGGTCGTCCTGGTCAGGATCGCCCCGACCGCCGCCCCGGTGGAGCACCGCACCTCCGACGGCAGCCGGGTCCGCATCCCGCGGGCCGCGTACGTGCTCGGGATCATGGCCCTCGCCTTCGGGCTGTCCGAGGGCACCGCGGTCGACTGGTCGTCCATCCACATCACCGACGTCGCCCACGTCGACCCGACCACCGGGGCGGTCGGCCTCGTCGCGGTCAGCGCGTTCATGGTCGTCATCCGCCTCTTCGGCGACCGGCTCGTGACGCGCTTCGGACGGCGGGCCGTCGTCCGCTTCGGCGGGGTCAGCGCCGCGCTCGGCTACCTCGCCGTCACCCTGGTGAGCTCGCTCCCGCTGCTCGTCGCCGGGTGGGCGCTCGTCGGCCTGGGCGTCGGCATGATCGCCCCGCAGGTGTACGCCGTCGCCGGGCACCTGGGCGGTGGGCGCGTGCTCGCGGTCGTCGTGACCTTCGGCTACGCCGCGTTCCTCGCGGGCCCGGCCGTGGTGGGGTTCCTCGTGCGCCACGTCGGCATCCACCACGCGATGGCCGTGCCCGCCGTGCTCTGCGCCGGCATCGTGGCCCTGGCCGCGACGATGCCCCACGCGGACCGCGACCTCGCCTGACTGCGAGGTTCTCCCGGGCCCGGGACCAGCACGCCCTAGCCTGACCGCGTGAGCGGCGTGGAGGACGAGGTCGACGAGGTCGTCGTCGCGTGGCGCCGTGAACGGCCCGACCTCGACACGTCACCCATGGAGGTGCTCTCCCGGGTCGACCGGCTCGCGCGGCACGTCGACCGCGCTCGCGCGGCCGCGTTCAGCAGGCACGGGGTGGAGGGCTGGGAGTTCGACGTGCTGGCCGCGCTGCGACGCTCCGGCGAGCCCTACCGCGCCTCCCCCGGGGCCCTGGTGCGCGCCACCGGCGTCACCTCCGGCACGATGACCAACCGCGTCGACCAGCTCGTCGCGCGCGGCCTGGTGCGCCGCGACAAGGACCCGGACGACCGGCGCTCGGTCCGCGTCGAGCTCACGGCCGAGGGTCGCGCGACGGTGGACGGTGCCCTCGTCGACCTGCTGGACGCCGAGCACGAGCTGCTCGCCGGCCTGGACGAACCCGGCCGCGCCCACCTCGCCGACGGCCTCCGTCGGCTGCTGGCCTCGTACGGGCAGCGCTCCTGAGTCAGCCGACCGAGCGGGCCTCGCGCGGGGCCGCGGCCGCGGCGAACCGGGTCTCGACGACGACCAGGAGGGCGAGGACGCCGCCGGCCAGCAGCTCGGAGAAGGGCAGGGGCGTGCCGGCCAGCACGATGGCGGCGGCGCCGAAGAAGGGCGGGCCGGTCCGCCAGGAGGCGTCGTGCAGGCGCAGGTGGACCGCCCACAGCGCGAGCAGCAGCACGGCGACCGGAACGGTCACCGCCGCCGAGGTGACGAGGTCGAGGTGCGGGTCTCCCGGCTCCGCCACGTACTCGGCCCGGGCCGCGAGCCCGGCTCCCACGGCCGCCGCAGCCGCGTAGATCACGTAGTGGCCGAAGCCGAACAGGTACTCCACGTGCGTGCCCTCGAGCCGCGCCCGGCCCAGGACGTCGGCGGCGTCGCGGGAGAAGTAGAGCCACCACAGGCTGAAGACGATCAGCACCCCGCCCAGCGTCACGGCCGCGACCGCGAGCCGGTGCTCGGTCTCCCCGGTGAACGCCTCCTGCACGGCCAGGGTGGACGACAGGATCGTCTCCCCGAGCACGATCATGAAGAACAGGCCGTAGCGCTCGGCGATGTGGTGCGGGTGCCAGGTCGTCGCGCCCGTGCGTTCGGCCCAGGACGGGACCGCGAGCTCGCCCGCGACCAGGACGACGAACAGCGGGACGACGAGGGCCTCGACGTGGGTGGCGGGGTAGTACGCGACCCAGCCGAGCTGGACGACGACGATGCCGGCCGCGTAGCGCAGGCAGGTCCGCCGGTGCGCCGGGTCGTTGCGGGCGGCGCGGAGCCACTGGAGCACGAGCGCGACCCGCATGATCACGTAGCCGACGACGATCAGCCCGAAGTGACCGGACCCCTCCTCGAGGCCCGCGGAGAGGCTCACGATGCCGCCGGCCAGGGTCAGCACGCCGATGATCTGGAGGATGGTCAGCAGCCGGAACCCGACGTCGTCGTTGTCGTAGGCCGAGGAGAACCAGCTGAAGTTCAGCCAGGCCCACCAGATCGCGAAGAAGGCCATGGCGTAGCCGAGCACGGCCGCGCCGGCGTGGCCGCCGACCAGCCCGTGGTGCAGGGCCTCGGCCGCCTGGCCGACGGCGACCACGAAGCAGAGGTCGGTGAGCAGCTCGAGCGGGGAGGCGACGCGGCCCCGCTCCTCCGGGTCCCGAGGACGCAGGGGACGGACGAGCCGGGCCGTGGCGGCGGTGGGACTCACGCCGCGGAACGCTAGCGGGCGGCCCCGCCTCACGCAGCGCTTCGGTCTCAGCCCACGACGCGGGCGCCGACGACCGGCCCGCTGGCGCGGACGACCTTGCGTGCGACACCCTCCGCGCTCAACGAGACGCTGAGGTCGATCGCCTCCTCCTCGTCCTCGACGAGGAAGGCGCAGGTCGGTCCGGAACCCGACACGATCGCACCCACCGCCCCCAGCTCCAGGCCGGCGTCGAGGACGCGGCGCAGCGCGGGACGCAGCGCGAGGGCGGCCGGCTGCAGGTCGTTGACCAGCGCGGCCCCGAGCTCGTACGGGTCTCCCCCGCGCAGGGCGTTCATGAGGTCCGCCGGCACCTCGGGTGCCGCCGGGTCCGGGTTGAGCTCGTCGAAGCGGCGGTAGACCGCAGGGGTCGACAGCCCCTGCTGGCCGAACGCCAGCACCCAGTGGTAGCTCCCCCGGGCCAGCGCCGGGGCGACGTCCTCGCCGCGGCCGCTGCCGACCGCGGTGCCGCCGAGCAGCGCGAACGGCACGTCGCTGCCGAGCTCGGCGCCGAGGTGGCGCAGCACCTCGGGGGCGAGGTCGATGTCCCACAACGTCGCGCAGGCCAGCAGCGCCGCGGCGCCGTCGGCCGAGCCCCCGGCCAGCCCGGCGGCGACGGGGATGGCCTTGCGGATCGTCAGCCGTACGCCGAGCCGGTCCTGGCCCCCGTGGACCCGCGCGAGCAGCCGGGCCGCGCGGAGCGCCAGGTTGTTGTCGTCCAGCGGCACGTCGGCGACACCCTCGCCGGAGACCTCGAGCTCGAACTCGTCGGGCTCGGCCCACTCGGCGTGCACGTCGTCGTAGAGCGAGACCGCGTGGTAGACGGTCGCCAGGGGGTGGTAGCCGTCGGGACGCGGGGCTCCGACCTTCAGCGCCAGGTTGATCTTGGCCGGCGCCCGAACGTGCACGCCGACCGGGGCGGGCGGCAGGGGCGAGGCCATTCACCGAAGGCTACGCAGGCGGTCCAGCCAGCCGCTCGGCGACCCGGGCGAAGGCCGTCACGTCGAGCACCTCGCCGCGGGCCTGGGGGTCGACCCCGGCCGCCTCCAGCGCTTCGACAGCGGCGGCCGACGAACCCGCGAGGCCGGCCAGCGCCGAGCGCAGCATCTTGCGACGCTGCCCGAACGCGGCGTCCACCACCGCGAACACCTGCTCCCGGGTCGCCGTCGTGGGCGGCGGGTCGCGCCGCACGAGGGCGACGAGCCCGGAGTCGACGTTCGGCACGGGCCAGAACACGGTCGGCGAGACCGAGCCCGCCCACGCGGCCTCGGCGTACCAGGCGGTCTTCACCGACGGCACGCCGTAGATCTTGGAGCCGGGCGGGGCGCAGATCCGCCGGGCGACCTCGGCCTGGACCATCACCAGGCCGCGGCGCCACCCCGGGAAGGTCGCCAGCAGGTGCAGCAGGACCGGCACCGCGACGTTGTACGGCAGGTTGGCCACCACCGCTGTCGGGGTCGCGGGCAGCTCCATGACGCGCATCGCGTCCGCGGTCACCACGTCCAGGCGGTCCGCCCGCCCCGGCAGCCGGTCGCCGGCCGTCTGTGGCAGCTCGTCGGCCAGCAGCGCGTCGATCTCCACCGCGACCACCCGGTCCGCCACCTCCAGCAGCCCGAGCGTCAGCGAGCCGAGCCCCGGACCGACCTCGAGCACCACGTCGTCCCGCCCGACGCCGGAGACGGCCACGATGCGGCGCACCGTGTTGGCGTCGACGACGAAGTTCTGCCCGCGCTGCTTGGTGGGCCGCAGGCCGAGCCGGGTCGCGATCTCCCGGACCGACCGCGGGTCCAGGAGGCTCACCGGGCCCGCCCTCGACGCGAGTGCGTCAGGCGCAGGACCAGTTCTGCAGCCCGGAGCCCTTGCGGACGCGCTCGGCGACGGCGATCTGCGCCGCCTTGCTCTGCTCGTTGGGCATGCCCGTGCCGCCGAACGCGCGCCACGTCGCCAGCGAGAACTGCAGCCCGCCGTAGTAGCCGTTCCCGGTGTTGATCGACCAGTTGCCGCCCGACTCGCACGCGGCGATCTTGTCCCACAGGCCGACGTTCGCGACAGCCGGCTCCTTGGGCGCCTTCGTCCCGACGAGCACGACGCGCGTCACGGGCTTGCGCGTCACGACCTTCTTGGTGGCCCTGCGGCTGACGACCTCGCCGTCGTGCGAGACCACCCGGTAGGTCGTCGTCATGCTGCCGTCCCGGCCGGCGGTCTTCGTCTGGGTCTTGCCCCGCTCCAGCGTGGACGACTTCTGCTCGACCGTCTTGTGGTCGACGACCGAGCGCTTGGTCTTGGTCGCGACGTCGACCCGGGTGAAGCGGACCTTGGCGCCGTTGGTCAGCGTCGTCGTCACCGGCAGGCTGACCTTGTCGTCGGCGTCCGGGGCGACGCCCGCCGCCTTGAGCGCAGCACCGACCGTGGCGCCGGTGGTGGTCAGCGTCCGCTTCTTGCCGGCGGCCTCGACCGTGACCCGCTTCGGCGTCGCGACCGAGACGGAGAGACCCGCCCGTCCGATGGGCGCGCTCCGGCTGGTGGAGAGGTCCGCACCGGTGGTGTCGAGGCCGAGGGCGCTGATCGCGCTGCCCACGTCGGTCGCCGTCGTCCACAGGGTCCGGGGGGCACCGTCGACGCTCACGGTCACCTGACGGCCGTACTGGACCGACACCCGCGTGCCGTCGTGCAGCTCGCTGGTCACCGACGGGGCGACGACGTCGTGCGGCCCGACCGCGATGTGCTGGGCGGAGAGCAGGTCGCCCACGGTCGAGGCGCTGGTGGTCACCTGGGTGGCCTGGCCGTCGACGGCCATGGTGACGTCGGACCGGAGGCCGGCGTAGGCGAGAGATCCGCCGCCGACGGCGAGGACCGCCGCACCGGCGATGACGGGAACGATGGCGCGCATGCTGCTCCTGGCTGGCCCCCCGAGGGCCGGTCGAGTCAAGCAGCCGCTCCGGCCGCAAGGTCACGGAACCATAACGAGAGGCCCAGACCAGGTCAAACTTGACGTTCGACGATCGTCGCCCGATGCGCACCCACGGGCTCCCTTGCGTCCCGTCAGACCGGTCAGACCGCGTCTGCTCGATCTTGTGGCGTCTGCTCGTGTTGCAACGCGAGCAGACGAGACAAGGGCGAGCAGGCTCCGCCCGAGGTCGGGGTGCCTCCCTACCAGGCGCCCCGGTGGACGACCTCGTCGGCCGGGCGGCGGGATCGGCGGGCGGGCGAGCCGCGGCTGCCGCGATCTCCGCCGGGAGCCGGGTGCCCCAGGCTCACCACGCCGACGCTGAGGAGGTCGGGCGGGACGCCGAACGCGGCGTGGACGGCCTCGATGCGGTCGACCGGGACGCCGAAGAAGCAGGCCCCCAGACCGAGGTCCACGGCCCGCAGCAGCATGGCCATGGCCGCCATCCCCGCATCGACGAACCAGTACGGCGCCGACCACCGGTCCTCGTCGCGGTCGGTCCAGCCCTTGTCGGGCTCGGCGTAGCGGTCGAGGTACGCCTCCCGGCTGGTCAGCACGAGCACGAGCACCGGAGCCGTCCGCATGCCGTCCAGCCACCGGTTCGTGGTCGCCTCCGGCGTGCTCACCGTGGCGGTCCAGAACCCCTCGCACTCGTCGGGGGACGCGAGCACGAGCAACGACACACCCTGGGTGAAGCCGGCCGAGGGCGCCCGGAGCGCAGCGGCGATCACGGCGTCCAGCGCCTCGGGGGCGACGGGCGCGTCGGGGTCGTAGCGGCGGACCATCCGCCGCCGGGCCAGCGCCTCCGTCAGCTCCACGTCAGGACGCCGCGTACGTGGGCCAGGAGCCGCCCATCGCCACATCGGTGTTCTCGTCGAGCGCGCGGCAGAGGTCCGCCACGTCGATCGCGCGCACCTCGGCCATCGCCCGCACGGTCACCGGGACGAGGTAGGAGGCGTTCGGGCGGCCCCGGAAGGGGATCGGGGTCAGGAAGGGTGCGTCGGTCTCGACGAGGACGCGGTCCAGCGGGGTGACCGCCAGGGCCCGGCGCAGGTGGGCGTTGGCCTTGAACGTCACGGTGCCCGCGAAGGAGAGGTGGGCCCCGCGGTCCAGGCAGGCCCGGGCGAAGGCCTCGTCGCCGCTGAAGCAGTGCATGACGACCCGGTCGGGGACGCCCTCCGCGTCGAGCACGTCGAGGACGGCGGCGTGCGCGTCCCGGTCGTGGATGACCAGGGTCTTGTCGTGCGCCTTGGCGAGGGCGATGTGGGCCGCGAAGGAGTCCCGCTGGAACGCCTGGCCCGCCGACTCGGGCGTACGGAAGAAGTCCAGCCCGGTCTCGCCGACCACGCGGACCAGCGGGTCCGGCGCCAGCGCCTCGATCACGGCCAGACCCTCGGCCAGGCTGCTCCGCGAGGCGACCCCGAGCCGCGCGGCGTCGTTCGGGTGCAGGGCGACGCCCGCCACGACCGACGGGTGCGTCCGCGCGAAGTCCACGGCCCAGCGCGACTGCGCGACGTCGCAGCCGATCTGGACGACCCGCGTCACGCCGACCGACGCCGCACGGGCCAGCGCGTCGTCGGGGTCGAGGCCCGAGAGCTCGGCCGTGATGTCGACGTGGCAGTGCGTGTCGACCACCGCCGCCGGCAGCGGCTCGGGCAGGGCAGGCTGGTCGGTCCGTCGGTCCACGGCCACGATCTTGCCCGCTCCGTCGAGGCTCAGGCGCCCTTGACCGGTCGCCGGGTCAGCTCCAGCGCGGCGGCGTACAGCGCGTTCCGGGCGATGCCCTCGCGCTCGCCGACCTCGGCGACGGCCGGCTTGAGCCGCGCGCCGGCCGCGACCAGCGCGGCGACCTCGGCCGCCGCCCCGTCCAGGTCGACCTCGGGCGCCACCGCACCCGCGACGACCAGGGTGACCTCGCCGCGGACCTGCTCGGCGGCCCAGGCCGCCAGCTCCGACAGCGGTCCGCGCCGGACCTCCTCGTACGTCTTGGTCAGCTCCCGGCACACCGCGCCGGCACGTCCCGGGCCGAAGGCCTCGACCATCGCCGCGAGCGTCTCCGCCGTGCGGTGCGGGGCCTCGAAGAACACCATGGTGCGGGCCTCGTCGGCCAGCCGTGCCAGCTGCCGCGACCGCTCCCCCGCCTTGCGGGACAGGAAACCCTCGAAGCAGAACCGGTCGACGGGCAGGCCGGACACCGCCAGGGCGGTCAGCACGGCCGACGGCCCGGGGACGGCGGTCACCCGGACGCCCGCCTCGACCGCCGCGGCCACCAGCCGGAACCCCGGGTCGGACACCGACGGCATTCCCGCGTCCGTCGCCACGAGCACACGGGCCCCGCCCTTGAGCGCCTCGACGAGCTCGGGCGTACGGGCGGCCTCGTTGCCCTCGAAGTAGGACACGACCCGCGCGGTGGTCGTCACCCCCATCCGCTGCAGCAGCGCCCGGAACCGCCGCGTGTCCTCGGCGGCGATGACGTCGGCCCCGGCGAGCTCCGTCCGCAGCCGCGGCGAGGCGTCCGCGACGTCGCCGATCGGCGTCCCGGCGAGGACGAGGACGCCCGGTCCGGCTGGGCTCGGAGTCTCCTGCACCCCGCCAGAGTCACACACTGCTCGCCGCAGGGGCTGGAAGTCGCTTCGCTCCTCGTTCGGGATCGGAGAACGCACAGCCTGCGCTGGCTACAGTGGCCGCGTGACGCGGCCGGTGCTCGAGTTCACGCCGCCCGCGGCCGACCAGGCACCCGCGTCGGCGCCGGCCGCCGTGGCCGCTCTCCCGCCGGCGGCTCCGCTCCGGACCGTCGACCGGCTGCGCGACCCGATGCCGGCCGACCGGCTCCGCGGCTGGGTCGTCACGCTCCTGATCACGGCCATCGCCTTCGCCCTGCGGCTGCCGCGGCTCGCGTACCCCGACAAGCTGGTCTTCGACGAGACCTACTACGCCAAGGACGCGTACTCGCTGCTGAAGTTCGGCTACGAACGCAACTGGGCCGAGAACGCCAACGCCCAGATCGCCACGGGCAACCTCGACGTCATCCAGTCCACGGCCGAGTTCGTCGTGCACCC
>Ga0210040_10003276_pt1 | contig 22040 bp, 20 predicted proteins | sample CryGeyCG12114_NA_FD_185462 | JGI IMG/M metagenome (GOLD analysis project Ga0210040, IMG submission 185462) | Groundwater microbial communities from aquifer - Crystal Geyser CG19_WC_8/21/14_NA (SPAdes) (version 2) | ecosystem: Environmental > Aquatic > Deep subsurface > Groundwater | place: USA...
CCCCCGGCCCGTTCCACGCCGCCCGCAACGGCCCGCAGCCCGGGCCCCGCGCCGCCGCCGCGCGCCCGGCCGACATCCGATGCGCCGTTTGCGGCACCAGCAGCCGCCAGACCCGCTTCCGCCCCATGCCGCCTGAAGGCGCGCCGGACCTCGATCTCCGCCCGGGCGAGCCGCTGCGCAGCACCATGGCCGCCTGGCTCCAGCAATGCCCCCATTGCGGCTACGTCGCCCCGGAGATCGCCCATGCCCACCCGGCGGCGATCGAGGCCGTGGGCACCGCCCCGTTCCGTGCCCTGATCGCGGACAGCACCCACCCGCCGCTGTCCCGCCGCTTTCTCGCCTATGCCTATGTGCTGGAGGAAACCGGCGCCCTGCACGCGGCGGCCGAGGCCACCCTCCAGGCCGCCTGGGCCGCCGACGACGCCCGCAAGCCCGACCTCGCCCGCGCCTGGCGCGGCGACGCCGTCGCCCTCTGGCGCGCCGGCCCGCCGCTGGATGCCGAGCAGACCGTGCGCGTGGTGGACGCCCTCCGCCGGGCCGAGGCCTTCGACGACGCCGCCAACACCGCCGGCCAGCTGGCCGCCAGCCACCCGCCCGAGGCCGTGGCCGGGGTGATCGCGCTGGAGCAGCGCCTGATCGCGCTGGAGGATTCGGGCCGCCACACCGTGGCCAGCGCCCTGCCACCTCCGTCGCGCCGCCCCCATGCCAGCCACGGCAGCATCGCCCGCCGCAGCACGGGGCCGGGCTTATGGGAACGTCTGCGCCGCCTCTGGCGCCGGTCCTAGCGGGCGGAAACCTCCGCCAGCGACCGCCCCAGGAACACCGTGCCCGCCACCGGCGTGTCGTAATAGGCAGGCACCGGCACGAAGCCCGCGCTGCGGTAGAGCGCGATGGCGACGGCCATGAAGGGCAGGGTGTCCAGCCGCATCTCCCGGTAGCCGATGCGGGCCCCTTCCAGCAGCACGACCTTCACCAGCGCCCGCCCGAGCCCCATGCCGCGCCCGGCGGGCGAGACATAAAGGCGCTTCATCTCGCAGCAGCCATCCGCCGCCATCGGGCGCAGCGCCGCGCATCCCAGCACCTCCCCCGCCGGCCCGCGCGCGAGAAGAAGCGCCCCGGGCGGCGGCGCATAGCGGCCCGGCAGCCCCGCCACCTCCTCCTCGAAGCCTTGAAAGCCCAGGTCGACGCCGAGGGACGCCGCATAGGCACGGAAAAGCCCGGCCACGTCCGCCAGGTCGGCGCCGGTTGCCACGGGCGCGATCCGGAAGGGTGCGGCCAGGGGCGGCGAGGGAACGGCCGGAACCGTGCCCCAGCCGGATCGGAGGGAAAGAATGGCATCCCGCATCCCGGGAAAGGCGGTGAACCCCGCCTCGCCGCTGAGGTGCCCTCCGCCCGGCACGATCTCGAGCGGCGCGTCCAGGCGGGTCGCCATCTCCTGCGAGCGGAACAAGGGAACATAGGGATCGTCACTTCCGGCCCAGCAACGGGCCGCACGCCCCTTCCGCGCACGGATGGCCACCCAGTCGAACGGCGCGGCGAAGAACGAGCGGTTGATCGGATCGTAATCGGGCAGGCCGAGCGCGCCGACAAAGCCTGCCGCCAGGAAAAGGCCGGCGAGCGGCTCCACGGACCGCTCAGCCAGGCGGAGCGCGAAGGCGGCACCGAGGCTATGCCCGACAAGGGCGGTGGGGGCGGAGGCCAGGGGCTTCACCGTCCGGTCGAAGGCATCGAGCCAGGCCGCGAGGGATTGCCCGCCCGGGGTGGGGAAGCGGGGACGCACCACGTCCACCCCCTCGGCCTCCAGCGCCGCATGAAGCCACGGAAACCAGTTGGTGTCCGGCCCGCCACGCGCGCCGTGCAGGATGACCACCCTGAACGGCACCTCGCCTTCCGCCATTGCCCGACTCCCCTGCGATCCCCGGCGCGGTTGAACCAGCTCGCGGGCGGGTGCCGCAGCCCGCCCAGGCCGCTGGGCGGCATCGGCGGGGCGCCCGGCCCGGTTCTTCGCGCGGCATTGGGAACCCGCCGCCGGGCATGGGCAAGCCCGCCCCTTGCGGCATGGCGCCCCCATGGAATACGTTATGTTATAACGTAGTTTATGGAGCGCCCGATGCAGCGCCGTGCCTTTCTCGCCACCACCTTCTCCCTCCCCGCGCTCGGCGGGGCGGCCGGCCGGGCCCTGGCGCAGGGCAGCCTTCCGGCGGTCGCCACCTTCTCCATCCTCGGCGACCTGATCCGCCAGGTTGCCGGCAACCGCGCCCTGGCCCTGAACGTGCTCGTCGGCCCGGACGGCGACGCCCACGACTTCCAGCCACGCCCATCGGACGCCGAGCGCCTCCGCGGCGCAGCCCTGCTGGTCCGCAACGGCCTGGGCTTCGACGATTGGCTGGGCCGCCTCACCAGCGCCGCCGGCTTCGCCGGCACCACCGTCACGGCCAGCGACGGTGTTCCCATCCGCGCCTCCGAGGGCGGGCACAGCCATTCCCACGGCGGCGGCGCCGGCCGCCGCCGGCCGCACGCCGTCGAACCCGCCCGCACCCCGGACCCCCATGCCTGGGGCAACCCGGCCAATGCCCGCATCTACGTCCGCAACATCGCCGCAGGCCTCTCCGCCGCCGACCCGGCCAGCGCCGCGCTCTACGCCCGCAACGCGGCCGCCTACGATGCCCGCCTCGCGGCGCTGGACGCCGAGACCCGCGCCGCCTTCGCCGCCATCCCCGAGGCCCGCCGCAAGGTCCTCACCAGCCATGACGCCTTCGGCTACTTCGGCGACGCCTACGGCATCACCTTTCTCGCGCCGCAGGGCATCAACACCCATTCCGAGCCCTCGGCCTCCGACATCGCCGACCTCATCCGCCAGGTCCGCGCCCAGGGCATCACCGCCGTCTTCGTCGAGAACATGGCCAACCCCACCATGCTCGAGCGCCTGTCGCGCGAGGCCGGCGTCCGCGTCGGCGGCCGCCTCTACTCCGACGCCCTTTCCCCGCCCGGCGGCCCCGCGCCCAGCTACGAGGCCCTGATCCGCCACAACACCGGCCTGATCCTCGCGGCCATCAAGGGTGCCGCCTGATGCGCATTCCCGCCCTCGCCGCCGCCCTGCTGCTCGCCGCCCTTCCGGCCATGGCCCAGGTCACCGCCACCCCGGCCTCCACCGGCGGCGTGAACCTTTATCCCCAGATCGCGGGCGAGGCCGACCTCCGGCTCTTCTCCCTGTCCACCACCTCCGCGACCGACCGCCGCCAGCGCGGCACCAACATCTTCGCCCGCGGCGAGATCGCGACCGGCCTCTTCCTTTCGCCGGAGTGGTCGATCCAGAACGTCATCCACATCGAGCCCGTGGGCGAAACCGAGCCGAATGGCGGCACGGCCGCCTTCCGCTACCAGGCCGCCTATATCGAGGAACTCCGCCTCGACTGGCGCCCGACCCAGCGCCTGTCCCTTTACGGCGGCAAGTTCTCCGCCCCCTTCGGCCGCGGCCACCACGACTTCCCGGGCCTGCTGCTCGACGTGCGCGCGCACGAGGTCTATCTGATCCGGGAAAGCCTGGGCTTCGGCGGCACCGCCACCGTGATCTCCGACGCCCGCTTCGGCGAGCACGACATCTCCGCCGCCGTGTTCGGCTTCGACACGAGCTTCCTCAGCGAGACAGCCTTCACCCGCGAGCGCTGCTGCGAGCGCGACTTCGAGCGCTTCTCCCGCAACACCCGCCGCCAGGGCGGCGCGGGCAACACCGGCCAGATGGACAGCTTCGTTCTCGCCATCGACGGCGACAAGATGCCCTTCCTGCCCAACACCTCCTACCACCTGTCCCTGCTCTCGCGCGGCGCGGGGGTGGACGGCACCAAGCGCGAGACCGGCCTCGCCGCCGGGCTGCGCCACGAGATCACCTGGAACCGCGACCTCCGCACCCTGCTCTTCGCCGAGTTCGTTCAGTTCCGCGGTGCCGGCGGCAACCCGCGGGAGGCGGGCCCGGAAATCCTGGACGACTTCGGCGGCAGCACCGGCCGCTTCGACGAGGTGACGGCCAGCGAGCGACGCCGCTTCACCACCGTGGGCGCCCAGACCCGCTCCGGCCCCTGGCGCGCCACGATCGGCCTCCAGCGCGACGAGCGGAAGCGGACCGAGAACCCCGTGCCCCGCGCGACCTATGCGGAGGTGTCCGTCGGCCGGGACCTGCCCCTGAACTTCCGCCTGGACGTCGGCTACCAGCACACGGTCGGCGGCGAAGCGAAGGACGACAAGCAGGACGCCGTCATCGCCGTCCTCGGCTGGCGCGCGCGCTTCTGAACGGCGGCGCGCGGCGGGGCACTTCCCACCCGCCCGCGCCGCCCCAGGTGAGAGGGCAACCCCTGGAGTTCCTCCATGCCCATCATCGCCTCCTTCGCCCTGTCCCTGACGGGCCTCAGCATCGGCATCCCGCTCGGCACCGCCCTGGCCGCCGGCTTCGTCGTCGGCCGCAAGGTCCTGCGGGGGATGCGCTGATGTTCCCGAACCCCTTCCGCCCCGCCCGCACCGCGCTTCTCGGCCTTCACGCCGCGGGCGTCGTCGCCACCCACATCATGGCCGGCGCGGTGCTCGGCGCCCTCGGCGTCGCCGCCGTGGCCGCCATGGTCGGCAAACGCGTGGCGGAGGCGCAGCAGCACTCGCCGCGGGACGACCGCTCCCTCAGCGAATAGGCGGCGCGTAGAGGATCCCGCCCCGGTTCCACAGGTCGTTCAGCCCGCGCTTCAGCCCGACCGGCGTGTTCACCCCCACATGCCGCTCGAAGATCTCGCCGTAGTTGCCCACGGCGCGGATGGCGTTGAAGGCCCAGCGCCGGTCCAGGCTCATGGAAAGCCCGAAATCCCCGCTCACGCCCAGCAGCCGCCGGATGTCGGGGTTCGGGCTTTCCAGCATCGCCTCCGCATTGGCCTGGGTGACGCCCAGCTCCTCCGCCAGGATCAGCGCGTAGACCGTCCAGCGCATCACGTCGTACCACTGCGCGTCGCCCTTGCGCACGGCGGGCGCCAGCGGCTCCTTGCTGATGATGTCGGGCAGGATCACGTGCTCCTCCGGATTGGAGAAGGAGGAGCGGAAGCCCGCGAGCTGGCTCGCATCCAGCGTGTAGCTGTCGCAGCGGCCGGAGGCGTAGGCCTTGCGCGCGTCCTCGTTGCTCTCGAACACCAGCGGGCGGATGGGAAGCCGGTTGGTGCGGGCCCAGTCCGCCAGGTTCAGCTCGTTGGTCGATCCCGCGGTCACGCAGATCGTGGCGCCACCGAGCTGCCCCGCCCGCTCCACCCCCGCGGCGCGGCGCACGATGAAGCCCTGCCCGTCATGGAAGGTGATCGGCCCGAACTGCAGCCCCGACCCGGCCTCGCGCCCCATGGTCCAGGTGAAGGTGCGCGCCACGATGTCCACCTGCCCCGATTGCAGCGACGGAATGCGGGACTGGCTGGTCAGCACGGTGAACCGCACGCGGGAGGGATCGCCCAGCACCGCCGCCGCGATGGCCCGGCAGAAATCCGGGTCCATCCCCCGGTGCTCCCCCCGGCTGTCCGGCACGCCGAAGCCGGGCGAGCCCGGGTTGGCCCCGCAATCGAGGAAGCCCTTGCTCCGGATGTTGGCGATGGTCGGCCCCGCCGAAACCTGCGCCGACGCCAGCCCCGGCAGCATGGCCGCCGCCACCGCCAGCGCCGTTCCGATCCAGCCGCCCCTGATCGCCATGCCGCCCCATCCCCTTCGCGCCGGTGCCGCGCACCGGATCACCGCGACAGGTCAAGCAAAGCACAAGCCAGCCGCGGGCCGCAGCGGGATCGGAGGGATCAGCGGAGTGCCGCGCAGAACGCCTGGATGCGCGCCAGCCCCTCCCGCAGGCTGTCCGTGTCCAGCGCATAGGAAATCCGGAGGTGCGGGCTCATCCCATAGGCCGCCCCCTGCACCGTCCCCACCCGCGCCTCCTCCAGCAGCGCCAGGGCGAGGTCGGTGTCCGTGCCGATCAGCCGGCCCCCCTGGCTGGTCCGCCCGATGCAGCCCGACATGTCCGGGAACAGGTAGAAGGCCCCCTCGGGCTTGTGGCACCGCACCCCCGGCGCCGCGTTCAGCATCTCCACCGCCAAGTCCCGCCGGATGCGGAAGGACTCCGCCCGCTCGGCCACCAGCGCCTGCGGCCCGTCCAGCGCCGCCGCCGCCGCCGCCTGGCTGATGGGCGAGGCCCCGCTCGTGGACTGGCCCTGCATGTTGGTCATGCCCCGGATCAGTGCCCGCGGCCCGCCGCAATACCCGATCCGCCACCCCGTCATCGCATAGGTCTTGGAAACGCCGTTCACCGTCAGCACGCGGTCCCGCAGCGCCGGCTCCACCTCGGCGATCGTGCAGAACTCCACCCCGTCGTAGAGAAGGTGCTCGTACATGTCGTCCGTCAGCACCATCACCCCGGGGTGGCGCAGCATGACATCCGCGATCGCCCGCATCTCGGCGCGCGAGCAGGCGGCACCCGTCGGGTTGTTCGGGAAGTTCAGCATCACCCAGCGCGTGCGCGGCGTGATCGCGGCCTCCAGGTTCTCCGGCCGCAGCTTGAATCCGTTCTCCTGCGGACAGTCCACCGGAACGGGCACGCCGCCCGCCAGCACGGCCATGTCGGCGTAGCTGATCCAGAAGGGGCGGGGGATCACCACCTCGTCCCCGGGGTTCAGGGTCGCCATCATGGCGTTGTAGAGAACCTGCTTCCCCCCGTTGCAGACCAGGATCTCGTCGGGCGCGTAGTCCAGCCCGTTCTCGCGCCGGAACTTCCGCCGGATCGCCTCCTTCAGCGCGGGCGTCCCCGCGATCGGCGGATACTTGGTCTGCCCCTCCAGCGCCGCCCGGTGCGCCGCCTCGATCGCGTGCGGCGGCGTCGGAAAGTCCGGCTGCCCCTGCGACAGCCCGATCACCCGCTCGCCCGTCGCTGCCAGCTCCCGCGCCCGCTGCGTCATGGTGGCCGAGGCCGAGGGCGCGACCTGATCGAGGCGGCGGGACAACGTGATCATGGGGGAGGGGGCCTCATCCGGTACCGGCGCGCATAGGAAGCCTCACGGCCCTGCCCCGCAACCCGCGCGCCTCCCCACCGGCCCGGGCATCTGCTAACCCAGCCCCATGGCCCGCATCTGGATCGCGGCCGGCGCCCTCGCCGGCCTGCTCGCCGTCGCCCTTTCCGCCTGGGCCGCCCACGGCCTCGCGCTGGACGCGGCCCGCACCCGCATGATCGACAACGCCCTGACGCAGCAGGGCTGGCACGCCCTCGCCCTCGTGGCCGCCGGCATCCTGGCGGAGCGCTGGGGGGGCTGGGCGATCAACGGGGCAGGGGCCGCCTTCCTGCTCGGCATGATCCTGTTCTGCGGCGCCGTCTGGACCGTGGCCCTCACCGGCCGCAGCCTCGGCGTGGCGCCGGCCGGCGGAATGCTCCTGATGCTCGGCTGGCTCCTCCTCCTGGTCGCCGCCGTCCTCCACCGCGCATGATCCGCGTGGCCTATCTGGCGGCCGAGGGTTTCGAGCCCGAACTCGCCGAGGACCTCCGCCGCGCCGGCCGCCGCATCGAAGCCTGGCACGGCCCGCTCGCCCTTTCCCCCGACCCGCCGCCCGAGGCCCCCAACGCCACGCCCTGGTCGCTCGACACCTGGACCGACCCGCGCGAGATTCCTGTCGCCTCCATCAAGACCGCCGCCAACGCCCTGCGCGCGGTCCAGCGCAACTGGGCCCTGCTGGACGTCGCCCACCACCGCCGCGCCGCCCTGATCCGGGACGCCCTGCCGCCGCTGCGCCCCAGGCCCATCGCCTTTCCCCAGCCGCGCCCCACCTCGCATCTCGGCGCCTGGACCCTGCTGGCGCCGGACCGGATGCTCGCCAGCCCCACCAAGAGCAGCCCCTTCGTCAACGGCGCCCCGGTCTTCGTCGAGGATCGCGAAGGTCCCCCCAGCCGCGCCTACCTCAAGCTCTGGGACGCGCTCACCCGCATCAACCGCTGGCCCGCCCCGGGCGAGGCCTGCCTCGACCTCGGCGCCGTGCCCGGCGGCTGGAGCTGGGCGCTCGCCGAACTCGGTGCCGCCGTCACCGCCGTGGACAAGGCCGAGATGGACCCCGGCGTCGCCGCCCGCCCCAACGTTTCCGTCCGCCGCGAGAGCGCCTTCGGCCTCGACCCCTATCCGGTGGACTGGCTCTTTTCCGACATCATCTGCTACCCCGCCCGCCTGCTCGGCCTGGTGCGCCGCTGGATGGAGGCGGGCGCGGCCCGCAACATCGTGGTCACCCTGAAGTTCCAGGCCGAGACCGACCACGACACCGCCGCCGCCTTCGCCGCCATTCCCGGCGGCGCCCTGTTCCACGGCGCCCACAACAAGCACGAGCTGATGTTCGCCTGGCCCGCCTCCGCCCCGGACCGCGCTGCCTCCGGCATCGCACCCGCCTAGGGAAGCCCGCCCCGCCCGGCCGGGACGTGCCTGGCCCGGCAAAGGCGGCACGGCGACGGCAAGTTCTGCCGGCGGGATGGCATCAACCGACCGCGCACCGAGGCTCCTCGCCGGGCCGGTCGTGAACAGCCGCGGCAGCCCCACCGCCGCCGAACTCCAGGCCAGCACGGCACAGGGCCGCATGGGCACCCCGGCCGGCGCCCGATCCCGCGCCCCGTCGCGGCACCCCCGCCAGCCGCGGCATTCCCCTTGCGTAATGACCTGCGCCCCGCTCTCGCGGAGCCGCGCCCGGACTTGCCGGGTGCGTCACATGCAAGGAGGGAAACGTGTTGTGCAGGTCTCATCGGCCACCGGCGCGCAAGCGCAGGACATGGCCAGGCAGATGCGGGAGCGGAACTTCTCCCGCGCTGACCGGGACGGCGATGGCGGACTCAGCCTGAACGAGTTCGCCGCCCTGGGGCCCACCACCGGCGCACCGACGGCGGATCCCGCCGAGGTGAAGGCAGTGGCTACCCTTTCGGCGGCGGTGTTCGACCGGGTGGACGCCAACGGCGATGGAACCGTCACCGAGGCGGAGCTGGAGGCAACAAGCCCCGGCGGTCCGCTTCAGGCGGCGGCCCTCGCCTCTGCCACCATGTCCGCGCTGCTCTCGGGGCAGGAAGCCTCGGGCAGCCGGTTGAGCGGCCTCGCGGCCGCTCGGAAAGATGGGAACATCATCGCCGGCCCGGCCGAACCCCCGGCCGCGCTGGCGGAGGCACTGGATAAATACCTCCAATTCGGTGCGGGCCAGCCTTCCGCCGATCCTCCGGCGGGCGGTTGATGCATCGGGCCGGCCGGCAAAACGCCGCCGTTCCGTTGGAGGCCCCGTTGGAGGCCCCGTTGGAGGCAATGCCGCCACCGGCTACCATCCCCCGCGTACCACCATGGGGAATTGCTGGATGCGCGCCTGTTTCGTCGATGCCGGGGGCGCCCTGGCGGATGTCATGGAAAAGCTGCTCCGCCCCGCCGACATGCCGGTCACGGTGAACCGCAACCCCGACATCAAGCCGGCCGAGCTCCCCACCGTGCTCGCCGGGCACGCGATCGCCATCATCGACCACACCCACCTGCCGACGGAGATCGCAAGGCAGATCCCCGGACTGAAGCACGTCGTCTTCCTCGGCACCGGCGCCCGCTCCTACATGAACCCGGAGGAGCTCGAGGCCGAGTGCGGCATCCAGGTCCACATCATCAAGGGCTATGGCGACACCGCGGTGGCGGAGATGGCCTTCGCCCTGATGTGGGCCGCGGCCAAGGGCCTGGCGGGCATGGACCGCGGCGTGCGCGCCGGCGCCTGGCCCCGCACCGACGGCATCGAGCTGACCCGCAAGACCGTGGGGCTGATCGGCTATGGCGGCATCGGCGCGGAGATGGCGCGCCTGTGCAACGGCGCGGGCATGCGGGTGCTGGCCTGGAACCGCACGCCGAGGGACGCGAAGGGCGTCGAGTTCACCTCGCTCGACACCCTGCTGGCCGAAAGCCAGGTGGTCTCGCTCCACCTTCTCCTGAACGACGAGACGCGGGGCTTCGTGTCGGCGGACCTGATCGCGAAGATGCGCCCCGGCGCCATCTTCGTGAACACCGCGCGCGGCGCCATCACGGACGAGGCGGCCCTGGCCCGCGCGGCCGAGGCCGGCGCCATACGCCTCGCGCTCGATGTCTATGCCGAGGAGCCGCTGCCCCCCGGCCACGTCCTGTCCAAGGTCGAGAACGCGACGCTGGCCGCCCATTCCGCCTTCCGCACGCCGGAGGCCAGCGACAACCTCATCGAGGCCTCGCTGGAACACTGCCGCCGCATCGCGCGCGAAGGCTAGGGCGACGCGGATCAGGCCGAAGGGGAGAGGGCCGCCGCCTGCGCGGCCTGCTCCTCCACCGCCCGCGCGAAGGCCCCGGCCCCCGGCCAGCCCGTGATCCGCCCCATGCGCCGGCTGCCGCGGAACACGAAGAAGGCGGGCACCCCGTGCAGCCCGAAGCGGTTCGCCATCTCCGGGTCGTCATAGACATTGGCGTGCAGCCAGCGCACCGCGGGCCAGCGGAACCGGTCCGGCGAAACCAGGATCGCGCGCTTGGCCGCGTCGCAGTTCGGGCAGTTGAGCCCCCAAAGGAACAGCACCGTCACGGGCGGCGCGCCGGGCTCGCCCAGCACGGCATCGAGCGCCTCGCTTCGGACGGCCTGCATGGGGAAGCGGGCAAAGAATTCGGGAACGGTGCTGTCGGACATGCCCGCCTATGTCAGGGCGGGGCACCACTTCCTCAAGGCGCGTCCGCCCCGATCGGCACGGGCGCGCTCCGCAGCGGCATGGCGCCCTTCCAGCCACCCTCCCGTGCCGCCCAGGCCCGCGTGAACTCGGCGCCGAGCAGGAACACCTGCGCGGAATAATAGACCCAGATCAGCACCACCACGAGCGCGCCCGCCGCGCCGTAGCTCTCGGCCATGCCGCTGCCGCCGATGTACCAGCCGATCACCGTCTTCCCGAGGGTGAACAGGAAGGCGGTGATCAGCGCGCCCACCCCCACGTCCCGCCAGCTCAGCACGCGGTCGGGCAGGATCTTGTAGATCGCGCCGAACAGCACCGCGACCAGCCCCACGCTGACCAGGAAGTTCAGCGCCTTCAGCAGGATCTCAACCACCGGCAGGAAGCCGGTGATCCATCCTCCGAAGGCCGAAAGCACGGCGCTGACCAGCAGCGACACCAGCAGCAGGAAGCCCGTGGCCCCCACCAGCCCGATCGAGAGCGCCCGCGCCCGGACCAGCGCGCCCACCGAGACCGGCTTGGCCTCCGCCTGCCAGATGACGTTCAGCGCCCCCTGCAGCTCCGCGAAAACACCCGAGGCCGTGATCAGCAGGATGCCGAAGCCGATCAGCGCCGCGATGCCCTTGCTGCTGGCTTCGTCCGAGCTGCCTTTCATCATCGCCTCGATGGCCTGCCCGCCCTCGCGCCCGACCAGCCCGGTGAGCTGGCCCGACACGGCCTCGCTCACCATGTCGCGCCCGAAGAAGAAGCCGGCGATGGCGACGGACACCACCAGCAGCGGCGCGATGGAGAACAGCGTGTAGCAGGCGATCGCCGCCCCCCGCGTCATCGCCTCGTGCTCCACGAAGCCCGAAACGGCGTCCTTGATCAGCCTCCAGGCCCTACCGAACATGCATCCCGCCCTGCGCTGTCTGCGCTGCCGCTACAAGGCTGCCCGTGGCGGCTGGTTTCAGTAGGACTTCGGCAGCCCCAGAACCTTCTCGGCGATGTGGCACAGGATCAACTGCGGGCTCACCGGCGCGATCCGGCAGATCATCACCTCCCGCAGGAAGCGCTCCACATGGTATTCCTGCGCGTAGCCGAAGCCGCCATGCGTCATCACGGCCTGCTGGCAGGCGCGCAGCGCCGCCTCGGCCGCCAGGTATTTCCCGGCATTGGCCTGCGCCCCGCAATCCATCCCCCGGTCGTAGCGCCAGGCGGCCTGGCGCACCATCAGCCCCGCCGCCTCCAGCTCCATCCAGTTCTCGGCCAGCGGGTGCTGGATGCCCTGGTTCTGCCCGATTGGCCGCCCGAAGACCCGCCGCTCCTTCGCATAGGCCGTGGCCCGCGCCAGCGCCGCCCGCCCCAGCCCCAGCGCCTCGGAGGCGATCAGGATCCGCTCGGGGTTCAGGCCATGGAGGATGCAGGCGAAGCCCTGCCCCTCCTCCCCGATCCGGTCCTCCTCCGGCACCTCCAGCCCGTCGATGAACATCTGGTTCGAATCGACGGCCTTCCTTCCCATCTTCCCGATCTCGCGCACCGTCACCCGGGCGCGGTCCAGCGTGGTGTAGAACAGGCTCAGGCCCTCGGTCCGCCGCCGCACCTGCTCCAGCGGCGTGGTCCGCGCCAGGATCAGCATCTTCTCCGCCACCTGCGCGGTGGAGATCCAGACCTTCTCCCCGTGGATCACGTAGCGGTCGCCCCGCCGCTCCGCCCGCGTTCGCAGCTGCGTGGTGTCCAGCCCCGCATCCGGCTCCGTCACCGCGAAGCAGGCGCGCTCCCGCCCCTGCACCAGCGGCGGCAGCATCCGCCGCTTCTGCGCCTCCGTGCCGAACACCACCACCGGGTTCAGCCCGAAGATGTTCATGTGCACGGCCGAGGCGCCCGACATGCCCGCCCCGGATTCCGAGATCGCCTGCATCATCACCGCCGCCTCGGTGATGCCGAGCCCCGCGCCCCCGTATTCCTCGGGAATGCAGATCCCCAGCCACCCATCCGCCGCCAGCGCCTGGTGCAGCTCCACCGGAAACCCGCCCTCTCGGTCCCGTTGCAGCCAGTATTCATCGGGAAAGCGCGCGCAGATGCGCGACACCGCCTCCCGCAGCGCCTCGATCTCCGGCGTTTCGGCAAAATCCATGGGCGCTTCCTTCCCCGCGGCCGCGTCCCTTGACCGCGCGGCCGCCCCTGGCCCATCCCGGCACGAACCATCCCCGGAGGCAACGCCATGACCCCCTCGAGCCGACGCGCCCTCCTGGCCGCCACCCTCGCCCTGCCGGCCCTGCCCGCGGCGGCGCAGGAGAACTGGCCCGGCCGCCCCGTCCGCTTCCTCGTGCCCTTCCCCCCGGGCCAGGCCAGCGACACCATCACCCGCCTCCTCGCCGAGGCGCTGTCCGCCAGGTGGCCCCAGCGCGTGGTGGTGGAGAACCGCGCGGGCGGCGCGGGCGTTGTCGGCACCGAGGCCGGCGCCCGCGCGGCGCCCGACGGCTACACGGTGCTCGTCTCCACCAGCGGCACGCACGGCATCAATCCCAGCGTCATCCGCAACCTGCCCTACGACGCCGAGCGCGACTTCGCCTATGTCACCACCGTGTTCACCGTGCCGCTGGTGATCGTGGCGCACCCCTCCTTCGCGCCGGCCGACGTGCCCGCGCTTATAGCGGCCGCCAAGGCCGATCCCGGCGGCATCAACTACGGCAGCGGCGGGCCGGGCACCTCCCAGCACATGTCGGCGGAACTCTTCGCCTCCCGCGCCGGCATCCGCCTCACGCACGTGCCCTATCGCGGCAGCGGCCCGGCCATGGCGGACCTGCTGGCCGGCAACATCCCCACCATGTTCGACAGCGTCGCCAGCGCCCTGCCGCATGTCCGTGCCGGCCGCATCAAGGCAATCGGCGTCACCTCCGCCGGGCGCGCCACCCAGATGCCGGAGGTCCCGGCCATCGCCGAGACCCTGCCAGGCTACGAGGCCATCGGCTGGGCCGGCCTCTGCGTTCCCGCCGGCACGCCCGCCCCCATCATCGCCCGCATCAACGCCGACGCCACCGCCCTGCTGCGCGATCCCGCCTTCGCCGCCCGCATGGTGTCCATGGGCGGCACCCCGGCGCCCCAGACCCCGGACGAGGCCACCGCCTTTGTTCGCGCCGAGATCGCCAAGTGGCGCGAGGTGGCGCAGAACGCCAACGTCCGGCTGGAAGGTTAGGCGCCGCCCGCCGCGAGGGTGGCGGCCGGCAGGGCAGGGGCCGCGCCGCCGGCGGACGCGACAAGCGCCTCCACCACCGCGCCGCCATCGCCCGAGGCAAGGCTCGCCGCCACATAGTGGTCCGGCCGCAGCAGCAGCGCCCGTCCCGCATAGGGCGCCATCGCCGCGGCAAAGGGCCCGCCCTCCACCTCCGCGACGCAAGCCACCCCGCCAGCCACCCCGCCAGCCACCGGCATGGCAGTGCCGGAGGGCACCACCAGCACCCGCAGGGCACCCAGCCGCTCCAGGGCACCCCGGTCCGGCCGCATCAGCGCGCCCGGGTCCTCCCCCCGCGCCAGCAGCACGAAGCGGTTCCCCAGCACCTCGTCCAGCAGCATCTCCCGCCCGTCGGCGAGCCGGACCCGCGGCTGCGGCAGCAGCCGCCCCACCAGGGAAGCCCGCCCCAGGCCGTCCGGCACCAGGAAGCCCTCGTGAAAGCGCGGCGGCGGCTTGTAGCGCATCTGCGCCACGTAATCCCGCGCCGGCGGCCAGATGTTGAGCGCGAGGAAGGCCCCCTGCGTCAGCGCCGCGTGCAGGCGGCTGCGCGGCGCCATCACCTGCCCCATGCGCAGCGCCAGCCGCACCATCTGCCAGATGTGGTCGCGCCGCTCCCGCTCGTAGCTGTCCAGCAGCGCGGGCCCCAGCCGCCCCTCCAGCACCGCCGCCAGCTTCCAGGCCAGGTTCTGCGCATCCCGGATGCCGCTGTTCATGCCCTGCCCCGCGAAAGGCGGCGTCAGATGCGCCGCGTCCCCCGCCAGGAACACCCGCCCGAAGCGCCAGCGCGGCGCCACGCGCGCGTGGAAGCGATAAACCACCTTCCGCCGCAGCGTCGCCCGCCGGTCCGCGCCGTGGTCGCGGAGCAGCCTTTCCACCATCTCCGGCGCCAGCAGGTCCTCGTCCGCCTCGCCCGGCAGCAGCTTGAACTCGAAGCGCCGCGTGCGGTCCGGCCCCGGCAGCGTGATGCAGGGGCGGCGGCGGTCGCAGAACACCTCCGTGTGCGCCGTCGTGTTCTCGTTGTTCTCCAGATCCAGGATCAGCCAGCGCTCGTCGAAGGTGGTGCCCTCCAGCGCCACGCCCTGCGCCTCCCGCACCCGGCTCGCGGCGCCGTCGCAGCCGACCAGGTAGTCGCAGGTCACCGCCGCCGCCGCCCCGTCCGGCCCCTCCAGCGAGAGCGACACCCGCGCCGCGTCCTGGGCATAGTCCAGCAGCCGCCACCCGAACCGCGCCTCCACGGCGGAGAAGCGTCCCAGCGCGTCCCGCAACTGCCCCTCCAGCACCGGCTGGCGGAAGGCGTTGCGCCGGGGATAGCCGTAGGGCCGCCCGGTGGGCTCCACCCGCGCGAAGCGGATGCGCCGCCCCGCGACCGGCCGCGTGTAGTAGTGCGACCCATAGCCCGCGACGACGCCGCCCAGCACCGTCTCCACCACCCCGGCCGCCTGCATGGCCCGCAGCGATTCATCGTCGATGGAAACCGCTCTCGGCTCCTGCACGGTGGTCGCGTTGCGCTCCACCAGCAGCACCCCCACCCCGAGCCGCCCGAGCAGGTTCGCCAGCGTCAGCCCGATCGGTCCCGCACCGATCACCGCCACGGGATAATGGCGCGCCGCTTCCATCGCCGCTTCCTTTCTCAGCTGCGCAGGATGCCGCGGCCCCAGGAATTCAGCGTGTGCTCCTCGTGCGGCCAATCCATCGGCGCGCGATCGCGCACCACCTCCAGTTCGGCGCTGATCTCGATCCAGTTGCCGTCCGGGTCCTCGATGAAAACAAACAGGTTGTTGCCCGGCCCGTGCCGCCCGGGGCCCCAGATCACGCGGATGCGCCGCTCGCCCATGCGGTCGCACCAGTCCTTGATCAGCGACCAATCCCCGGCCTCGTAGCTGTGATGGTCGATCCCCTGCCGGCTGTGGCGGAAGCAGGCGAGGGTGTGGTGCTCGTGGTTGGAGCGCATCCAGCAGGTCTGCACCGCCCCCACGGCGTCGCGGACATAGTCGCTCGTGAGAAAGCCGAGCGTGCCCACGTAGAAATCCTCGATCGCCTCCGGATCGGGCGTGGCCAGGGTCAGGTGCTGCAACGGACCTCGCAGCCCAGCACGCCGCACCTCCCCGCGGCTCAGCCCGAAAACGACGAGATTGCCGTCCGGGTCGCGCACGCCGAAGGCCTCCGCGCCGAAGAGCGGGCTGGGAGAGGGGTGGATGTGCGCCCCGTGCCCCTCGGCGCGGGCCCTGATGGCCGCCAGCCCTTCCGCGTCCCGGCAGGCGAAGGCGCAGTAGCCGAGCCTGCGTTCCTCCCCTTCCGCGAACAGCACCTGCCGCCCCGGGCCTTCCGCAATCCAGCCGCCCTCCACCGGGCGCGCCGCCATGTCCAGCGCATCGGCGTAGAAGCCCGCGAGCTTCGCGGGGTCGCCGCTCAGCATCTGCATGTGGTGCAGGTAGGCACCCGCGCTGACGGCCGTGGACATGCCCGTTCCCCCTCGTTCACCCACACAGTGTGAGAAAGGGCCAAATCAAGTCAAAGCAATTTTCCCATATTATGCGAAATCAGTCGCAATGTTCGATGGGCAGCCCGGCTGCCGTGCTCTGCCCCATGGCTCTCTCGATCCCCCTGGCCGCGGCCACGAGGACGGGTACCAGCCGCGGCCCCGCCGCCTGCTCCGCCGCCGGAATCACGAAGCTCAGGCTACCCAGCACCCGCCGCCCCTCGTCCAGGATCGGCACGGCGATCCCGGTTCGTCCCGCATCCAGTTCCGCATGGCTGACCTCGTGCCCCGCTCGCCGGATCCGCCCGAGCGCGCTCCGGAACCCCGCCCAGTCCGCCCCGAGTCCGCTCGCCGCGATCTCGGCCCGGTGGGTCTCGAAGATCCGCCGCACCTCCCGCGAGGGCAGCCAGGCCAGGATCACCTTCGAGGTCGCGCCACGGAACAGCGGCATCGGACGCCCCCGCTCGTAGCTGAGCGCATCGCCCGCCTGCCGTCCGGCCACCTGCTGCATGCACAGCACCGTTTCGCCGAACAGGCGGCACAGCAGCACGGTGCTTCCCGCCGGGGCCAGGCGCAGGATCTCTTCCATCACGGGCCGGGAGGCCTGCAGCAGCGGGTCGGTCAACTGGATCTGCCGGTCGTACTGGATAAAGGCCGGGCCCAGCACATAGGCGCCGCCGCCAGCCCCCGTCAGCAGCCCGGCTTCCGTCAGCACGGCGACATAGCGGTAGGCGCTGCTGGCCGAAACGCCCAGCGCCGCCGCCAGCCGCTCCACCGTCCAGGCCGGCCGCTCCAGGGTGAACAGCTTCAGCACGCTGATGGTGCGGTCCGGACCCGCCATGGGGACGCCTCATGCCCTTGGCCGCGCGCCCGGGCGGGCGGGCCGGCGCTCCGCTCCATCCATAGGCCATGCCGCCATCCCCCGGCAAAGCGCCGGCGCCACGCCACTCATGGCCGCGCCACCAGACGATACGGAAAGACGTGCCGCATCCGAATCAAGATGCGTCCGGGGATCGCCACCCGGCGTTATCAGCTTAACTAACATATCTTAAGAACTTGCCGATGGCAGAGGGGCCCCGTGGACCGGACGAGCGCAGACGAAGCGGACCCCCGCGACACCCTTCCCGAACGGGACTTCCAGGGCCAGGGCGATCAGCAGAGCAGCGGCGTCCCCGCCAGGGGCGAGCTGGAGGGCGAAACCCTCCCGCCCACCGGCGGGCCCGGCCTGCGGCACTGGCAGGAAGCCACCATCTCCCGCCCCGGCCTGGACGAACGCGGCAACATCTTCTTCGCCGCCGTCGAGATGACGCGCATGCCGATGGTGCTGACCGATCCCAACCTGCCGGACAACCCCATCGTCTTCGCCAACCGCGCCTTCCAGGACCTGACCGGCTACGCGGAGGCCGAGATCATCGGCCGCAACTGCCGCTTCCTCCAGGGGGCCCAGACAGACCGCGAGAAGGTCTCGGAACTGCGCGAGGGAATCGCCCAGGGTCACGCCGTCTCGGTGGAGCTGCTCAATTACAAGCGGGACGGCACGCCCTTCTGGAACGGCGTCTATCTCGCACCCGTGCACGACGACTCCGGCCGGCTGATCTACTTCTTCGCCTCCCAGCTCGACGTGACGCGCCGCCGCACCTCGGAACAGGCCTTCCGGCAGGCGCAGAAGATGGAATCCATCGGCCAGCTCACCGCGGGCCTGGCGCATGACTTCAACAACCTGCTGCTGGTGGCGGCGGGGAACCTCGAGATCCTTCGCGCCCGCCTGAACGACCGGAACCTGCAGCGCTATGCCGACCGCATGGGCCAGGCGCTCGAACGCGGCGCCCGCCTGACCAAGCAGCTCCTCGCCTTCGCCCGCAAGACCCACCTGGACCCGAGACCCGTCAACCTCACCGCCCTGGTCAACGACTTCGGCGACATGCTGGAAAGCACGGTGGGCAACCGGGTCGAGCTGCAGTTCAACCTGCGCCGGCGCCTGCCCTCCACCCTGGTGGACCCCGTGCACCTCGAGATGGCGCTGCTGAACGTCGTGATCAACGCGCGCGACGCCATGCCCTCGGGCGGCGCCATGACCATTTCCACCTCCGTCATGCCGTCCGAAGACGGGGCGTCCGAGACCGGATTCCTCGTGCTCGGCGTCACCGACGAGGGCAGCGGCATGCCCGCCCACATCCGTGAGCGCGCGACGGAACCCTTCTTCACCACCAAGGGCGTGGGCAAGGGCACCGGGCTCGGGCTCGCCATGGTGCAGGGCTTCGTCCAGCAGTCCCGCGGCCGCCTGGAGATCGAGAGCGAGGAAGGGCGCGGCACCACCATCCGCATGCTCTTCCCCGCCGCGCCCAGCCAGGTGGAGGCCATCGCGCCTTCCGCACGCCCGCGCCAGACCGAGGCGCAGAAGGCGCGCTCGGGGGAAACCATCCTGATCGTCGATGACAGCGAGGACGTGCTGACGCTGGCGATGGAGCACCTGGGCATCCTCGGCTACCGCATCCTTTCCGCCCGCAGCGCCGACGAGGCGCTGGACCTGCTGGACCATCCGGAAAACCAGAGCATCGACCTGCTTTTCACGGACATCCTGATGCCAGGCAGCGTCAACGGCATCGTCCTGGCCGAGCAGGTCCGCCGGCGCGTGCCCGGCGTCGCCGTGCTCTTCACCACCGGCTACAACGAGGACCTTGTGGCAGAGGCCCCGCGCACGGCGTCGATGGATGTGCTGGGCAAGCCCTATCTGCGCGCGGAGCTGACCGATCGCGTGCGCGCGGCGCTCGACCAGCGCTCTGTGCCGGTCGTCGCCCGGCCCCCCCGCGAGGACCGCGGCCCCCGGCACGAGGCATGAGGCGGCGGGGTGGTGGGCGCCCCTAGCCCGCCTTCTTCCGCCGCGGCGCTCCACGCGAGGCCGTGCGGGTGGAGCGCTTGTCGGGGTCGTAGCCGCCCCCGCCCGGCCCCAGCGGCTTGGGCTTCCAGTCCCCCTTGGCCCGCACCGAGCCCTGCACCGGGGCCCGCGCCTCGGTCCCCGAGGGCGGCGGCGCGTCCAGGCCCAGCTCCAGCGCCTCCAGCCGCTTGATCTCGTCGCGCAGCCGCGCCGCCGTCTCGAACTCCAGGTCCGCCGCCGCCGCCCGCATCCGGCGCTCCAGCTCGGTGATGCTGCCGCGCAGGTTGTGCCCGATGAAGTTCGCGGAAGCGTCGTTCTCCACCGCCTCCACGGTGACGTAATCCTGCTCGTAGACGGATTGCAGCACGTCCGAGATGTCGCGCCGGATGGTCTGCGGCGTGATGCCGTGCGCCTCGTTGTAGGCCACCTGCTTGGCCCGGCGCCGGTCCGTCTCCTCGATCGCGCGGCGCATGCTGTCCGTCATGCGGTCCGCGTAGAGGATCACCCGCCCCTCGGCGTTGCGCGCCGCCCGCCCGATGGTCTGGATCAGCGAGGTGGTGGAGCGCAGGAAGCCCTCCTTGTCCGCGTCCAGGATGGCGACCAGCCGGCACTCCGGGATGTCCAGCCCCTCGCGCAGCAGGTTGATGCCCACCAGCACGTCGAACACGCCGCGCCGGAGGTCGCGGATGATCTCGATCCGCTCCAGCGTGTCCACGTCGGAGTGCAGGTAGCGGACCTTGATGCCCGTCTCCGTCATGTACTCCGTCAGGTCCTCGGCCATGCGCTTGGTCAACGTGGTCGCCAGCACCCGCCCGCCCTGCTTGATCACCTCCCGGCACTCCGCCAGCAGGTCGTCCACCTGCCGCTCCACGGGGCGGATCTCGGTCGGCGGGTCGATCAGCCCGGTCGGGCGGATCACCTGCTCGGCGAAGGTGCCGCCCGTGCGCTCCATCTCCCAGGAGCCGGGCGTGGCGGAAACGAAGATGCTTTCCGGCCGGAACTGCTCCCATTCCTCGAACTTGAGCGGGCGGTTGTCCAGGCAGGAGGGCAGGCGGAAGCCGAAATCCGCCAGCACCGACTTCCGCGCGAAGTCCCCCCGCGCCATGCCGCCGATCTGCGGCACCGTCACGTGGCTCTCGTCCACGATCAGCAGCGCGCCCTCCGGCAGGTACTCGAACAGGGTCGGCGGCGGCTGCCCGGGTCCGCGCCCCGACAGGTAGCGGGAATAATTCTCGATGCCTTTGCAGACCCCGGTGGTCTCCATCATCTCGATGTCGAAGGTGGTTCGCTGCTCCAGCCGCTGCGCCTCCAGCAGCTTGCCCTCGGCCTGCAGCCGCGCCAGCGTTTCGCGCAGCTCGATCTTGATGTCCCGGATCGCCTGGATCAGCGTCGGCCGTGGCGTCACGTAGTGCGAGTTCGCGTAGATCGCGACCCGCTCCATCTCCCCGGCCACCTCACCCGTCAGCGGGTCGAACTCGCGCAGCCCGTCCACCTCGTCGCCGAACAGGGAGATCCGCCACGCCCGGTCCTCCAGGTGGGAGGGCCACACGTCCACCGTTTCCCCGCGAACCCGGAAGGTGCCGCGCTGAAAGGCCGCGTCGTTGCGCCGGTATTGCAGCTCCACCAGTGCCTTCAACAGAAGCTCGCGCGCGATGTGCCCGCCCAGCTCCAGCTTCACCGTCATGTTGCCATAGGTCTCGACCGAGCCGATGCCGTAGATGCAGGACACGGAGGCGACGATGATCACGTCCCGCCGCTCCAGCAGCGACTGGGTGGCGGAGTGCCGCATCCGGTCGATCTGCTCGTTGATCTGGGCGTCTTTTTCGATGTAGGTGTCCGTGCGCGGAACATAGGCTTCCGGCTGGTAGTAGTCGTAGTAGGAAACGAAGTATTCCACGGCGTTGTCCGGGAAGAACGACTTCATCTCACCGTACAACTGAGCGGCCAGGGTCTTGTTCGGTGCCAGGATCAGGGTGGGCCGCTGCACGGCCTCGATGACCTTGGCCATGGTGAAGGTCTTGCCCGAGCCGGTGACGCCCAGCAGAACCTGGTCGCGCTCGCTCCTGCCCTTCAGTCCTTCGACGAGCTCCCCGATCGCCCGGGGCTGGTCGCCCGCGGGTTCATAGGGCGACACGACCTTGAGAGCCTGCCCTCCCGCGGGCGCGGGCCGGCGAATGGGGGCGAAGAGGGTCGACGGGAGGGTGTCCATGGCCCCGTTAAGATAGGGAGGAACCTCCGCCCTTGCAGCCTTCTTCAGCCGTACTCGAGAGCATGGCAGGCGAGGACCACCCGCGCACGCTTCACGCCGGATGCCGCCCGGTGGTGAGCACCGGGAGGTTCGGGCGACCGGCGCCTCCCGGAAAAAGGGATTTCTGCCCGCAGGAGACCCATCTTGGAACACCATCGGTGAACCGGGCGGTCACCACGGCACCGCGGGAGCCACGCCGAAGCGCAGGCCCAGCGTAAGGCGAAGACCAGGACCATCAGCGCGGAAGCCACGAGACCGGCTCTGCCGGACGCCCCAGATGGCCGCCGCCGCGGCGCGGCACGTGGTTGAGCCGCGCGAGTTCCGCGGGCAATCGGGGGAGAAGAGGCAGTGTGGGGAAGGGGAGCGCTCGTGGAAGCCGTGGCAAGCAAGCCACTGGGAGACACCGCCCCGGCCGCTTGCTATAGGGCGCCTCGGGCCGGGTTAGCACAGCGGTAGTGCAGCGGTTTTGTAAACCGAAGGTCGGGGGTTCGATCCCCTCACCCGGCACCA
>Ga0210040_10003277_pt1 | contig 22037 bp, 13 predicted proteins | sample CryGeyCG12114_NA_FD_185462 | JGI IMG/M metagenome (GOLD analysis project Ga0210040, IMG submission 185462) | Groundwater microbial communities from aquifer - Crystal Geyser CG19_WC_8/21/14_NA (SPAdes) (version 2) | ecosystem: Environmental > Aquatic > Deep subsurface > Groundwater | place: USA...
CGGGCATTTGGGGCACTGAATGCTAAAATGGTCCTAACTTTTGACGGGCTCATTTTTGCTTTCCAAAACATTGGCTGCGGCTGTATTATACATATATGGCGTTTCAGTTAATCCAAATGTCATAATTGGTGTAAAATTTTGTAAGGATTCTAATGATGTATCATTCTTTATGGTGGTTTGGTCATATGCGTTTATGGGAGCCACTGTAGCAAGTCTAGCTAGAATGGTCCTAACATATGAGTACCCACTGTACGATAATTAAAATGCATGCTTTAAAGCTTACTGGATATCTAAGTGCAAAAATGATCCTAATAAAAAACTGGAAACCGGGTAATTCTGTTTTTTATAACTGCATTGGAAAATAAAAATATTTTTGCATATAAATGTCATCAATGATGCTGATTTCAAATATTGCAATGTAGGTTTGCGATAAGATCAACCTTAAAAAACACCAGGAAATTCGGCTTTTACGCAATTTTACAGGTAATTAAAAATTTTTTAGATACTATTGATGCTGATCTAAAATATGCGAACCCAAGTTCAAGCTCATCAATATTTGAACTAGTCATTTCAGGTAAATTATAGGTTTTGCAATGCATTAACTGGTTATTTTTTTTGCGTTTCTTTTACTTTTCTACCGCTACATGATTGCATCTGTTTTACAAACAGTTTATTGCCTTATAACATCCATGCTTGTTGAAAAAATCTTTGTTGTTAATTCTTGTTTACAGTTTTTCAGTTCCGAGAATAACTTCTGCTTTGGGATTTGGGACATTCAATTATCAATTCTGAAACCCAACTGATGATGCTACAAGAATATACGGTGTTGCCATTGGCTTTAAAAATATCAAATTGCGGAGCGACTAACTAACTATTACGCTTCTATTTTGGATGGTAAGTGACTCCACACTTTCATTTGGAGGAGTATAGTAGATTATTACAAAATATAGTAGTTACAATGGTAGCGAATATGAGTTTATCACATTGTTGGATATAGTGTGTGTGTGGTACATGAGACTAGCAAGCACTAACACTAATCAAACTGGCTTTGACGTAATGAAGTAAAACAATCTCATTATTACTAATTTCCCTATTCTAGAGTGAACAGGGCTGTTGATTACGCTAATGATTTGCGGCCTACAATATGTAATCGATTTTTAGCTAGTTACAAGCCACGGCTTTTGTTCACGCTTCAAAAGATTTTGGGTTATTACTAAAACTTTTTTATGTATTTTAATTTATATACTTCCTTACTATGCATTATATTCAGTATATATACTATATAATACAAACGCGATAATTTTAGGCCACATCAAGCAGAATAATTGGCATGGAATTCATAAAAATATCTTGTGATCCTGATGCACGTTGTGCGGCAGTTGTAGTAAAAAAATATTGGCTCAAAAGTTTTCTTTGAGCTTGGCTTTAGGCTTTGGAAAAATCACTTCAGACTTGCAAGCATGCATAATTTAAATATTATTCATCTTCATCATACTTTATTAGAAACCGGTAACATCACATACATAAATTTATGCAATACTTCTTATTAAAGATAAACAAGAGTTTAGAATCAAATTGTGGAGCATTTTTATATTGCCTACTGTAGTCATATAATGTTGTCATGCAACCCTAATTCCTGGGCATAAATAATTTCGGATGGAAGAAGATTGTATACAAAGTCAGGCACACGAAAGATCAACAAGTAAACTGTACAATAGTATACACATACAATACACATGGCTTCATACTCCGGCTTCGTAATTACTAGTACAAAATATGAACAGAATACATTTTGATTCTCCAACTTTTAAATACTATATATTTGAAAATACAAAACAAAATATCCAAGTCTTATGATGTGACTACATTTATGAGGATTTAGGGCCTAAAACTGACCACGTAATCATATTTTTATGCCTATTTTGTGGAGCATTTAAATAGAGCAATTGGAACTCGAGCAAGATTGAAGAATATGCAACTGGGTATAATATTCCTAAATCATCATTGCGGGCATACATTTTATTGCATATGGGAGAGCCCTCTATGAGATTGGGTCGGCCTTATTTTACGCAACTGCATATCAGTGTCACAACACAGAGCAAAATGAACCATGGCAGTCTGTCGGGATCGAACCAGATACGGGAATACTTACTGGCGTAAACAGTTTCCCAGATGTGGCTTGTTCAGAACCCCTACCTGAGTACAGACAATATATATGTTAATTCATTGAGATTCCGTGTCCATCTGAACATTTTTATTGACTGGACTTTTGATTTTTTCCATGACGGTAAAAACAAAAGGTTTTTCGGTGCGCAGACAGATGCATGCACAAAAATGAACTCAAATGAACTAATTTACACAGGGTCAGGCAGATAACATGTACACTTTTCCGAACCGAGTATTCAGTTGCTTACATCCCGTGGAGATAACAGTTATTTGCTTTACTTTTCCAGAATTTTTCAACGAAGTCAATAGTCAGGAGGAATTTAAAAATATATTTTTTTGACTTGTTTTTAATTCTATGACCTTATATCATTAGAATTAAATAAGTAGAGTGTACGTCTCAATAGTTTAAAAGAGGTTGCTAATTAAATAAAAAGTGTCCATAATGTGATTAGCTGGAGTCTTTAATCTTCCTCCATTCGTCTTCATGCAATCGAAAGCTTTGTGCGGCCAAGACAACGAGTCAATGTGTACTGCCGAATGCATTTCAGGTCATAAAGCAGGGATGAACCGAATCAATTGCACATGGCTATGAAAATAAAGATAGATGAACACAAATGACCAGCAATAAAGAAAAAGCTTGTTTATTATGTTGTAATTATAATGAGAGATATCACAAACAATAGTATTCTCATCCCTTGCATTTACATATGCAATTGAATGTATTTTTGGAGATTCAAAGTTTCCAAGCATCCCTTCGGATACTATACTTTATCAACTTGAATCAAATGTGCGAGTCAAGGCAAATGCACTCCACACGTTTAGGAGCAGTTTAGAAAAAAAAATCTAGAAGAAGCATCTCACAAATTACTGACTAAAACGACTTATCAGTTTTGGCATGAAATATTATTGTTCACTTATGTGTATAACAGAAACAGTATAAAATTATTTGTTCGCCACGAAGCTTGTAACACTTCAATATTTCTCCAAATGTATGCACAAAAACATTATTAAGAGGCATGAACGTTACACAAGTGTATCTATAATTCATTATGAGCCATTCATTCCGAAAAACATAATAAATAATATGAGATAAATCATAAGTTGAAAGTGTGCGTGATTTCATACGTGTCGGCTTCCCAAATATTGGCAGATATCTGCAAGGCACACTGTACCTCTTCATGTGTTAACCATTTAAACTATAGAAACACTTGTTCAAATTCAAAGCTAACAAAAAATAGGGTTAGGAGGCTTTAAATAAATACATGGTCAGCATTTACGACATCGGTGAGACGTACCCGTCAAAGAACATCGAGATGATTCTGAATATCTTTTTGGATCTGATAATTTATGACCACTGCTGGAATTACCGATCTGAGCACTTTTTCTTTGAAAAACTTTCTCCTCCTTGCTTAGCGGATAGGTGTGAGGTTTTTCATCCACAATTCCCTCGTCTGTAATACAGTAGTATCAATATTACTACTGACGACTCATCCTTACGATTTTATTTCTACTTTGTAGTACCCACATTATAGGCTGTCTTTTTCTTATTCCACAGCGCAGAGTGGTGTAGAGCGTATTCTTTGCTTTGGGTATAGCCACTAATTGGTGCAAAGCTGTTGCAGAAGATGCTCTGATTGGTTCGTCTTAAAATTAAACGCGCATTTTGTATCTTACATGTGTTAAACAATCAATCAGACATAATTTTATATGCGGCTTTACGTTTTCCTAAACAGCAACGATGGTTCGTTATCTACAGTATTGATATACTCTTAATTCCCTTTTAAGCTAGTTACAGTTCAGGATTACCCCTTAACTTAAAGTCGTGAACACGAGCAGTATAATGTGGGCACTACAAAGTGATAATAAAATCCTTTTGGTTTTTGGATGAGTCGTCCTCGCAAAATCAAAATCAAACTGAACTTGGTAAGTTTCATTTAACCCAATAATTATCTACCATTCGAGAATCAAATGATTAATGATTATCAAACAAAACACCACATGGTATACTTAAGCCAAAATTATTAAGGAACCTGATAATGGAAGAATGACCCGCCCCAGCAGCTCATCATCTCCAGACATTTTGTAATTCCAAGCAGAAACTTCCAAATTTTTGCTTTCTAAATCCACAACGTCAACGTCAGGATAAACCATGGTCTGGTTCCATTGAGGAGAATTACACATCTGCAAATGCCGAGTTCGCCTTTGGTTGTCCAGAGTTCTATTGGGGAGTAAGTAAACTATGACGTACGGATCTAGTTGACTTTGGTACGGCTCTTCTGTATTACAGTCTTCTGACAATCTTGCTCGCAATACAGTGACGTATAAGATTTTAGCCTTTGGGTCATGGCATATTTGTACTTGAACGCTACCGAAACATTTTCTTCTTGTCTTTCTCACACGACGGGACGGTTGTCCTGTCCTCCCAGTGTCTGTGTACATTGCAGATTCTGGGATAAAGTTAGACTGAAGTGCAGCACTAGGCTCACCGGCACATTCAATTGGATACCATGAGCGGTCTACAGGCAAGTCTCCACATGTTCCTCTTCTTTGTGAATCTCTACTGAACACAGGGGGCGGACAAGGGTAGGCAGAAGTACTGGTACCGTCAGTTGACATGGATGGAGATTTTGTTAAATTTTCTCCGAAATGTTCTCCCAAGTCATCTCTCTTTTCCATATATCTTGGCTCAGAAGCATCTAGAATATATAAGGTACAAATTGAAAGTAACTATGGTTTCGAACGCTGTATAGTTATTTATCTGCACAATATAGATTATAGAAAAAGAAACATATATAATGAAATATAACGTAAACAGTTATAAGTCCTTGGTGCTCACGAAATTAACAATCCGTTTAAACTATTACAAAATGTTACAGAAAGGGAGCAAAATTTCTAGCTTTAATGCATCAAGAAAGTACCACCTTAATTAACCCTGAAAATGAACATTTCACGGACCATAAACCTGAAGTAGCATTAAACTATCTAATTGATTAAGGTGCTCTACAGATTACGTATAATCGGCGTCAAAATTATGCCTTTTTTTACACGGGATCCTACTATTCTCAACAAGAAATGTGCGCGCAATGTCAATAGCGTCTATTTTCTCTTCTGTACACTTGACACATACACTACACTCGTCTATCGATCAAACAGTAAAGTAAAGCCAGCAAAATAAAGAGAGTGGCTCTCTTTGTCAAAAACATCTACTATAGTTCATTTCAAAGTTCAAAAAGTTGCTCCATGTTATTCATCTATCCCCGATAAATAGTTGATTTATACAAATTAAATGACTAAATCCCTAAAATGTTGTGAACAATAACAACCAATGCCAGACAACCAACTGAAAATAACCTTCCTTTCCTTCCTTTGTTTTCTCAAATAAAGTATAGTTATTAACCCTTACGCTACCATATACTTGATACGAAGTATTTTTTTCATTACCCTTGGCTCCCAAATACTTCATATGAAGTACAAAATTTTTAGTTCGTCAAATACCAAATACTTGATATGAAGTACTTTAATTTATTTCCCATGACTCCCGAATACTTCATATCAAGTAGTAAACAAATCAACCCATGAAGACAAAATACTTTGTATGAAGTATTTTTAAAATCTGCTAATTTCGATTCAGTTTTTTGTTTTGATTGATCCCGAATCAAATTAAAGTAGTGAAAAAATTTTGAAAAAAAAAAATTTGGGAGTTGCGGTACTAGAAGGGCACAACACAGTGGTGATAATGGTCTGAAATTTTCCATCAGTATGTGGTTCTGATGGGACGAAAAAATCTCAAAGTTTTTGGTCTCCAAGGGCATTATTTTTCCAACGATCAAGGTAGCCTAAGGGTTAAGAAGTCCGTTAAAATATGATATATATATAATATATATTCAACCAGGACGAATTATGGCTATCTCAATCGCATGCTCAATTAATACTGTAAACGACCACACGAAAAAATACTATAAAAACTTAAAATTATCAGTGACCAGCAAATTGCTGGAATGATTTCTAGGATTAATGAAACCACTTACCAATTGGGAGCGAACATGGAATGCTTTTGTTGAATTCAGACGCGGATGTAAAAGATGAAGAGAATGGATAGTCGTCTCGAGCTGGCGTTTTCCGGTAGCTGTCGCTAGCATCGTCTTGTTGAAAGGATTGTTGACTGGTTAAACTATCAATTCTTGAAGACCTCCTTCGGCTACTACTTGCTACACTACTACGCCGTCTCTCCTTTCCAGTGAATATATTGTAATTGCTTAATTGATATAAAAATAGTTTGTTGCATTAATTAATTAGTTCCGTGACATCAGATGGATTTGACACACTTGATGTTAGTCAAATTGTGGACTAACCTTCTAGTAACTACTTCAATCTCTTCATTCACGTTATCAAGTACCGCTTGTACTTCCTCAAATGTTTTGTTTTCTAAGGAGACTCCATTCCATTCCAAAACGACATCACCTAAAACGGAGTGGCATATCGTACAATATTACACAATGTAAACTAGTGGACTAACAAATATATTTTTGACTATAATTGCTCAATTGCTCTATCCTCTATCGATTTTAATCAACCGAGCACATCCTCCTACACGCAACAATAAATACTTCAAACTAAATGCAACGAAACTCTGTGATGAATAATCTAAAATTCGATGGCGCGTCGACATAGCATCACTAGCCTAAAACTGGTTAGAATGACGACAGGTAAGATGCAAAAGTGCAATAGAATGAGAACAATATTGTGAGCGCAATTATCGTTATACCATACCTTTGTTTGAATAAATAATACTTTTTGATACTGTACTGTAATTGCGGATATATAATTATTTTGGGGTCACCTTCATGTATTTCAGAAACGGCGTCTACCAAGCCACCCGGGAATATTTTCGCCACGTATGCCGTGAGAATTCCATTGGAATCCTTTATTTCTTTCCCTCCGATCACTTTCATCCCCACACCATTGCTACCCGCCGTCAAGTCTTTGGGATCTCTTGTGAGCAGGAAAGTTTTCACTGGAAAGTTGTATCTTGTTTTCAGCTGTGGTACCTCAGAAGGTGCCTATCCATTAAGAAACAGGTAGTACACAATTTTTTATAATTCCTTTCATTGCCATTGTTATCAACAAATAAGTTGAAGGGGTTATGGATGTGGATAAATTCTTACTTACGTTATTTTTGTGTAATAAGATATTTTTGTTGGAATGAATAAATTGAAGGCTAGATATGCAGGGATAAATTCTTACGTGCTTACTTGTACACTTTTCCCAACAGGTTGAGACGACGGACTGCTACGGTTTAGGACATTGGGAACCCTGGAATCCGTTGATATGTTTGAATGCTGTACTGTAGACTGTGTAGCTTCAACAAACTCATCTTGTCTGAAAGTCGATTGGGACTGGGAACGGTGTTGACAACACTGCTCCTGAGATTCCAATGGTATTGGATCGCCATCCCCTGCAAGCAGATACTTTGAGGTCTTATACGTCTTGGTTGGTTTGTACGTTTAAATGGTTATAGTCATGCAGTTCAAATATCGTGAAGGGAAATGCTTTTTATTACAAAACTATTAATAAAAAAGATGAGTATTAACTCACAATTGGAATGAAGAAGTGAAAGGACACAAAACGTCATGCCGGGCATATCTTTGCTTGCTCAAATGCGTATTTGTGCAGGAAAACAGCTTTTATCCACTGAACACATGAAGAGTAACGCAACAGTGAAACATGAGTGGATATGGGGAAACACCAAAAAGGAAAACTGATGAAATCTAAAAGAAAAACTGCAGACTGCTGTAGACTGTGCTTGTGCACAGTTCTTTAGGATAAACAAAGCAGGAGTAAAAATATTTTAAAATTTAAAACAGTTATGCTGAGATGTGAGATGTCATCTTTTTTCAAACATGATTGATGCGTGAACCCCGTTGCAAATCGTAAGATACTTTGATTCGAGAAGGTATGCAATGACAAAAATAATGAACAGTTGTTGTGAGCCCATATACATGTATTTGCTGCTAAAAGTTTACAGTGTATAGATGAATACTAGAAATGGGTTTTAGAAATTGAACGGTTGAATCCCAAAACTGGATGCTAATGGGTTGTTTGGTAATGTTTTGACATTTTAATAAACATTGAAAGTGATTATATTTAAGATATCTGAAAGGATTTGAGATTACATCCATCCTCCACGTATCTAAAACTATTTTTTCCGTCCTAAGTCTACTTTTTCAAGTTAATTGAACAAACCAATGGTACAAACCAGAATGCCAGAAATATAAACAAAAATAGCGGATAGGAAACAAAAAATGCGTGAGAAAGCAATTGCAGGTGTCAGTTAGTTATAAACATTATTGAACATGATGCACACGAAAATTTTGCCCTGAGTTACATATCAATCATCTCACTCAACAAACTACTTTTAACTCATGCAGTGATTTTTACTTGTAAAACCCGACACGTATGTTTTTCCTTCACTGATTCTCCCCCCCCCCTCCCCCCAAAAAAACTGACATGTTATGTTGTGCTACTGACCCTATACAAAGAAGTGCACAATAGCAATCTTGCGTATGACGTATGCAAAGGTAGATAATTTGTGGATGGATTGGATGCAAATATTCATACTATATGTGATCACAACAACAAAGATAAGAACCATACCAGAATTTTGGATTCAGGATACATGCATGCGAGAGTAAAGTACAATCATATGCATAATATGTTAAACGTAAAAAATGGACAACAGAGAGAGACAGAGAGAAAGAGAGAGCGAGAGCGTATGAAAACAAATGACTTTCATTCAAGACAAAATTACAGTCAATACATGACAGCACGTATTAATGCGAGTTAAATCATACCAGAAGTACATTTAGAATGTATTAATCATAATAGTAGTTGTATTTAGTAGTACATTTCCAGTTACTAGGTATAGTATGCAATATATATATATATATATGGATGTATAATATATATGTTAATATACAAATTGTTTAGATCGAGAGAAAGGGTTACACACAGGGAACAGGAGAGATAGAAGCTACTGAGGACCAGTTCCATTCCATAGTGACTGGAGGATACTGGCAAATAAATAATAAGCAGGAAAGCTGTCTGAGAGCATTCACAGCGCTGTAAACAACAACATTGAATATGATGAGAGGAAATGGAGAATTTCTGGCTACATTGGAGGTAGTAGTAAACATAATGCGGCTGCATTATTAAAACTATTGCAAGAAGTCATTCAAAATGATTATCAGCATTAGTTATTTAGTGGTAGTTAGTAGCATATAGCAACTCTTATATTTGACATAATAATTGCAGTAGCTCTAGTTATTACTATATGTCTTAAAGGTTCTTATTGTGTACATCATTACAATATAATGTATGAGAGATTACATATGAGTTGAACATATGTCGTAGCCCTTGTCAAGTATACATGCGCCTTTAGTTAACACTAAAATTATTGTTACTTTTACATTAGGTTAACACAAGTCAAGTACTGTGAGAATAATAACAGTATAGTAAGAAAAGACTAGTTAGTTACACGAAACATTATGGTTTCTAGTTTCTATATGTATAATTTTAGACGATAACAATACGTATTGGTTATATGCGTAAAAACATCACAAAGACAGTTCACTAACTCTTTAGCTAACTCATTATAATATATAGTAATTTAGCATGTTTGCTTTCTTTTGCTTACCAGTAACCCCTATGGCTCATGTCTACAATATTTTCATTCCTTTGTATTGGGTAGCATGAGACTCATATTCCGCTCCTGACCAGCAAAACTAGCGGAGACTATTGATATTAAATAACAATCAAGTTAGTAACAAGTATTATTTAAACGTTTTCTTGGCTACCTACGGTCATAGTTTTTATTTCTCATCTCAGCGGAATAGACTGATTTTATTATTTCAGCGTCTAAATCCTGACTCAGATTCAAGTATTGCAATATTTTCAACACAATATAAAAAGAGCTGATAAATAATAATTCCTGAGAGTCGAAACTTGGAGTTTTTTCTAGACAAAATGCTGTAGTCGTTTAGTCAGCTACTCAATTGTGCATGGGCATACTTTTAAATTGCAAGTGAGGTGAGTGTGTATAGTATTTCTGTTATACAATATAACTACAGTTTTATTGTTATCATTAGAGGCCGGTATCCCCTCCCCTAATCTACAAATTGTATTATCGATTTACAAACTTTTGCATAGCAGCACACTATATAGATTAACAGTTGCACTCTTGTAATCCAATTAGTATACTTCAGCCAGTTATAAAATGTACATCCCAATTGAAAACCCCCAGTTCAAACCTTTCTTGTTAGGAGCAAAGAGCAAAACTTTAGACTCCTTTCGCAAATAATTTCTATGTCCAAAATCTAAGTGAGTTTACGGTTTTCAATTACTAGGAAAGCTTTAACTCCTTTTTAAATTTCTATTTTTTAACGAAATAAACATATTTACCTAAGCTAAGATCCTCAGTCAAATTTAATGCATAAAATGAGATTCAATGCAGCGGATATTTAGGGGAATATATAATCAGGCATTAACTTGGGTCAAGCATTGAATCTGAAGAAGTTAATTTAATATATATTTTCATTAAAGTGTATACGGCTCTGAAGTGTGTAGCAAATCCAAATCATTCTCAGTAAATACGAGCTACATATACAATATGCATAAAAATAATGTCATCCAAAATCATTTTACTGTATAAAATTATAGGGATTGAGTGCACTTTTGATTAGTTCATGATAAATAATTGTGAAAAATGTGAAAATGCGCACAAGCATACGCGTTTATGTAGAATATTTGTGATAACTGGACGAATTATACAGCAGCTGTTTAAAAGTAAACTAATATGAAATATTGCATTCGATTTCGTCAAATTTTTTTCAACGTGCTATCTTCATCCAACGAAAATCTTACAAAACTGTTTCTTGCATTCTCAGAAACCCAATTCAGGAATAATTGGATGATACAAATGGGTCAGGAAGACTGAAATGAACTCATTGACAATGGCTTGGCACAATGATTTTTTTACTATTATTTCTTTTCTATACACACACTCATTTGTCTACTTTGCACTTCTTGAATGCCAAAAAGATAGCTAAGCCAGTCCTTTTGCCAATAAATCATGTAGTTAGTAGTATTACATAAAATGTTACGTATTGAGAGTGTCCTATGTCCTACAACATTCATAGTGACTAATAACATGTAATGCATAATGTCTTTCTTCTCTGTTTTGTATGTAAATCCTACTAGTCCACTTCCACTTGAAAACCATGACACAGGTAACACACAACAGACGTCAACTATGGTTCATAACTATCATACCTTAGTAAATGCTCTCAGCGACGAAAAAATCCTATCATGCCTTAACCGAGTAGCAAAAACACATTGGTGTCCAAAAATAAATCAGTAAAGTACAACAACCAACAACGACTTTTAAACAGCTAACCTTATAGTTTTACGAGGATTATTAATAACAGAATGTTGCTGAAAGATATGAATCTGCACTTGTTATTATTAATGTTCTACTACAAACTGTGCTTCAGAAAATTAGATGCGAAAGAGAATTGGGAGACTTTATAGGTACCATGGTCATGGTCCCCAGCTGATATATTCAGTAAAAACTCCGTCTAAATAAAATGACTGACTTGGTGGGAGTGATTTACAAGTAACGTCTTTTATAAGAATCTGCAATTGTACGAAAAATTCAACATTTAGAGAGTCCCTAATGTAAAATAATTGACATTTAGCGTAATATAAATCTGTCCCAGATAATTTGCTGAGTCGCCAAATCATATCAAAATACGTTGAAAACTTGAATTAAAATAACTGAATTGTGTCAGCCAAATGACATAGCAGCACATTTATTTAAAGCTCCGTGACTTAAAACATCAAGAACGCCGTGCTCAGTTGGTTCAGTATCTTTTAATATTTTGGCGATTCTAATGTATGATTGTGATAACAAGTCATATTTTAAATCTTTCTACCGACAACAAAGTAAAAATTTTAAAATCTTAATTCCAAGAGTGGAAACCAATTTCAAGAGTTAGGAACATTTCATTTAACTGTGTTATTGCATTCCAAGCTGTATTCTTTGATCCTAAAAGTTTTTTCCATTAAAATTAGTACGTTTCTAAAATTCAATCTACAACACTGAATTAGATAACATCTACAGCTCCTTATACAAGAACTGATCATTTCGTTTCACAAATCTACCATGAATAATAGAATAATTGAACTAGAATCAAAATTTTCGTTGACATCTTAATACACTTTTTATCGAACTATTGTTTTACAGTTATAGGTCGCCTCACATAATTATTACTGATCTTTGAATCTAACTCTTATAAAGATGAGTTCAAAACAAACGCAACATACTGTAACAATCTATAAAGTAGGGGATATGCACCGTTTCATTAGTCAAGTCTTCAAATGATGCCACAAAAACCTTTGGATTCTGACAGTCAAAGTATTCTCATGATTCTTCGTCAAAATTTTAATTATACTGCCTGACACCAAACTACCAAAGGAATTCTCATCTTTCTAACACTTTACTCTTATTGAATAGTGTTTTTAACCACTTGTGTACGGGCTGGAGTAACAGAGGGATATCACGTTCGAATATGAAAGCATTAGATGGAGGAGAAAAAGGGACAAATTAAATGAAGCAGCCCATGCCAAAAACATCAAATGAGCATTTTGAACAGTTTGGTCAACAAAAATGGAATGAACTCAACCCAACTTCCCGTACCCAAAAAATAACTTTAAAATGTTTTGGGACACAATCGTACTTCTGTGACAGTGGCACATTCAAGCACACGTTATAAGATTTTGCGGTGTCATGAAAACTACAGGGAGTACGAGCGGGAAAATTAAAATTAAATTATGGCGTAAGAGGGGGTTGCGTTTAGAGCGACAAGTGACATACTCACAAATGATAAGAATTTTGGTGTTCAAGCATCTCATGAAATTTTCAGTAGTACATAAACATGTCGAATGAGAGAATAAGTGTTGAAGCTTCAAGGTAACAATAAACCACGTAACTAACAGACAGTAATATTATCCATATATTGTGTGCAAAACATAGAAATGCAACAGCCGTTTGATTCTTTTGCAATACTTCAAGACTTCTACAACCACAAGAAATGTATACACTCGTAAAATAAGTTGTTTGGCAATATCCATTATTGTAAGTACTTGCATGCATTCGGTTAATAAGAACAATCAACAAAAGAGATTTATATAAACATAGTATTTCCAAAAAAACATCAACAACAGACTCAGTCAGTCAAATGTATACGGGACATAGGGAAGGTATTTGTATATATCGTCGCCAATATAAATTATAACATATTATTGTCACAACACAGTATGGAATGAGCCGTTGTACCCTTGACTGGACACACTATACTTGCCTTTAGCGTTAGACCTTGAGGTGTCACCAGCCACACGAGACCCTTCACTATAATGTCCTATGGGAGAGGAGCCCAAGTCCTCCAGAAGTCTTCTGGAACGGGTCCTTATATTTGTGGGCATGTCAGGTAGTAGAGGCATCGCTGCTGGAGCACCCATTTCACTGCCCATGCTTTCTGTATCAGTAGCCATTGGGGACATTTCTCCAAATCGATCGTACATCATAGCCGCATGGTATTCCTCGCCAGCTCGGAAAGTGGAAGCAATGCGTTCCATGCTTCGGTCCTCTTCACTAGCACAAGGACTCACTGTCATTGGAATCCCGGACGGGCCCATCACAAGTCTTTGTTGGTATGGTGTCCGTCCTAGGCTTCCACCAGCCCCACTCATTGGCAGCATCGAGTACTGGTGATGAGGATGAGAGGACGTACTGGCCATCATGTCTCTGTCGTAGTGGTCTCGAAGCAACTGATCCACGGACTTTAAAACACTGTGTCTCTCATGAGGATCACTTTTGTCTCGAATTCGTCCAGAGGTTGCACCTGGACTGCCATAGCCTGCACGTTCTTGCATTTGCTGCCGACGGCGAGCAATTTCAGCCTTAATTTTTGCTTTCTTCTCCTCGCGACTGAGCAAGTCGTCCTCCTCATCATCCTCTTCACTTACATATGGGGAGGGATGCCAGGAACGAGACTTGCGATGTTTTCTGAGTCCATGATGGCGCCTTTCCCGAGACAGAGAGGATCCAGAAGACCGAGGTGCTATAATAGACGATGCAACCGATGAAGGTAGTGGCCAGGCCTCTCCTTCACTGCTGCGTCTGGGATGAATTGTGAAAGAATGCCCAGAATGGGGATATGTAACAGGTACTCCATGCTCGTCTATCAACTCTCCCATGCTGCTGATGGCCGTCTCCCTAAGCATGCCTCCAGTAGCGGATCTAGAGGTAGCCAAATAAGATTGAGAAGGATCCCAGTCACCAATGCCACCAGAGGGACGGAGTAAAGCGCTATCCTCCAGTGACTCATACTCGTAGGACTTGTAGGGTGGCCTCAGTAGGTCGTTCGATACCTTGATCAGCATACAAACAGAAAAAAGAACGAAAAATCGAGTTTTAGTCACAAACTTATCAAGGGGCGGACTGCTATATAGTGGGGGAACACGCCAGGTGTTGTGGTGTGGAGAGATAACCGGCAGGGAGCATCTACTTAAATTGGACTTGATATGAGAACACAAGGATATTTAATAAAAAAGGCAACTTTGATGGTTTCTACCTTAAAAGGGCGGAGATTCGTATAGTCCGTAGTAGATGCTTCCTGCCTACGAGAGATAAGAATAACGTGTTTACGTATTAAGGGAAAATATATAGACAAAGAGAAGTAAAAGGAAAGACTTGAGAAGAAAAAAGAAAGGAGGGCACAGACAGACACAAAGACAAACACAGGAGGAGCTCATACTCGATCAAAATCCTGGAGAACTAGGTCCCGGTCTTCTTGGATCGGCGAAAAGGGAAGGTAAAGTTTCGGGTCTGACAACTGGCGTCGATGACCCTTGTGCCTGCGACTGAGCATCGGACTCGCTCCGGCAGACCTTGACAAGCCCATAGCGCTAGCGTTCATCAAATCCGTTCTGCGGCCCATACCATCATCATCACATTAGAATTTTGACCCCTAGCGTCTCCTCCACCACGAACACAGTCTGTGCGTGCCATGTGCTGAGAGTGTGTGCCTGTGCCGCTGGTATAGCCTCTACTTTCTTAGTACTTCTGATTTAAGCTGGCTCAAAAGTTCAAATACCTTTGCCTGCTTGTTCCATCCCCGTGTGCGCTGCTCGCTCGGCTCGTCACCGCGTCTAGCCTTGCCCCCAGCTCCCGGTCCCGTTCCCGGAGGGCTTCCAGTCGTCGTCTCTCCTCGGACAGCAGCTGCCGGCGCTCCTCCTGTAGCTGCTCCCTCAGTGTCTTCATGTAGGAAGGCAAATTGGATCCCAAGTTAGGGCTCGGCTCTCCCAGGCTCGTGGTCAGTCCAGTGAGTCCACCTAATCCTCCTAGATCCTGATCACTTGGTCCACCACTCTTATTCAACAAGTGTCTCAGATCTGGAGGAAGACAAGCTGCTAACTCAGCCATACTGTTTGCCCAGCTATCTGAGCTTTTATAACTAGGGTACATTCCTGTGAGGACTGAGGTCGTACTTGTCAAATCCGTTGTCCCACCCTGCCCAGAGCCCGACCGCAAACCCATTCCTCCGAATGTGTTTGATGTCGGGAACATGGCTCCTTTCAACGGGTACATTGTCTCAGTTCGGCCTCCAAAACTGCCCACTATACTTGAGCCTATGCAAAAAACAACACATCATGTGAAAAACTCTACATCCATTGTTATTGTTGCCTAAACCATCATGGCAACTAGCCAAGATGCTTTTACAATTTTAGAGTTACAGTACAGTTAGTTCTTTATATTAAAGAAGAGAAAGTCGAATGTCATTGCAATACATCATTAGATAGACACATATCTATGGATTCTATCTTTTACCTTGTAATAATCCTAAGGCAGAGCCTGGACGAGGGATTTGATCAGCGGGGTGAGACGATATTTTCCTTAAATTGCTTTCGCTAGCACTTGATCTAGATAATTGTAACGTCGACAATGGATACCCTCGTCCTAGATTATGTTCCAAAGACGCTAATCGCGATGGGGATAAAGATCTGGAAATATAAAACAGAGTTAAGCATTTGCCACGCGACAACTAAGTTGGTTTACTTTGAAAGAAAAATGTATTCCAGCAAACTTCCGCTTTCCTGCCAATTTTTGCAGAGACGCCATTTGTGAAATCACCTGTCAAATACTCTCCAAGTTAAACCAAAGATTGTTGCAATTAGCAATGAATATTTCTTTACGATATGGCATGTAAAAGAATTTCCCACACAATAGCTAACCATATCCTACACTTGCTACTGGTAGCAACTAACTAAGCCTATTATTTTTCAAGTAGTACTGACTGCGTGGATTACTTAAAAGTTCAGTTACTCTTAAAAGCCAGCATTAAAATTCTACTGCTACTTCTAATGCACCAAGTTATACAAAGATAAGTTTTAAATCATCAAACCTGCTGTTTATATAGATTCAAAATATCATGCTTGCTTGCTTGTTCGAGCTTCTCTGAAGGAAAAGGGTACTCTTTGCTCATGAACTTGAGAATTTTATTCATACAGCATAATTTTCAATACAATTCTAATCTGATTTGAAAATAATTCTGTTTTTGTGGCTACATACAACTTGTTCTTCTACACACTAATGGGACACAAGTAGGTTTGACACCGTGAATGACGGGTCATTGTAATAGTATCTTCATTACTCACCGAAGGGCCTCTTGAGTTCTCTGTCTTTCTCTTTTCCTAGCGCTCGGTAAAGGTGCAGCTTCTTGATCTTGGGGTAAATTAGGTAGCTTACGTCTCATTCGTAAACTCTTTTGTGAATCAGTTTCACTCATGGTATCTGATGAGTCTCCAGCCAATTCTCCCCTGCCACTTCTAGGAGTCCCAACTGGTGTCCCTATCGGAGTACCCAACGGTGTCACTGGTCATGATAAACTCAATGTAAGTCGTACAGCATGCCAAAATCGCAAATCATGTATTTTACAGCTCTGTAAAATATCTTTCATACAAACAAACATACAAACATGACACTACTACATACTGGTAGAAATACAGACAAATATTCAACGCATTGAACTTTTAGTTAGTCATCTAGTTTAGTTGGTTAGTTGGTACGTAGTATGTACCAACATGACAAGATGCATAGCCACAACAATTACTTTTGAGCACACGAGCTATCGCATAGCTTCAACATGAATAGTTACTCATCAAACTGTGTCAACTCACCTGCTAAGGGTTGCTGAAGCAATGAAGTTCCCAAAAGTGTTGTTCCTCCTCCAATGACAGTCCCTAGACTAGTCACTACTGTGGGAGTGAGAGTCATACCTCCGGGCGTGACTTGTAGTCCTTGGCAACCACCGAGAAGTATTGCTGAGGTCCCATCGCGCCGTATGTCGCCCGACTGATGAGTTCTCCTTGTCTTCTTTAAATGCTGCTGCTGGTGCTGGAGCGCCATCTGCTGTTGATACATATGAGCTTGAGCAGGACTTAGAGCACCGATGACGCCCACACCAAGGCCACTTAATCCCGCCTGTTGGGCAGCTAACAGTTGTGCCTGAGACTGGACCGTCTGGCTATGCAGAAGATGTTGATGAGATTTTGAAGTTTGAGCTCCAAGTGTGCTCCCATAATGTAAGGCTTGGGATACGTTTGGGTCTTGCAGGTAGGCTTGCTGCCGTTGTTGACTTAAAAGTGAAGAGTAGGCTGGGTCTTGCGTAGAAACAAAGGCCGAAGACGAGGACTGCCCGTGTGGAGTCAGTGGTGAGGCAAACGACACGGAGTGAGGATGTTGTTGTGATAGGGATTGGAACCCACAGGTAGCCGGCTGCTGCTGGCCCAGTGATGAAGAGATAGGAAACTGGGAGTATGCTTGGCTTGTCACTGCGGAGCTGGACGGGATCGAGAATGCCTCAGACTTGTCCTCTAAGGGTGATGGCCTCGGGGATGACGCTCCTAAACCTATATAGATTATTACAACTTTGAGCAACACCACAATTACACATCATATAATATTAGTATTATAGTAGTATTTAAAGGTATCTTGACTCTGCATAGTTTTATTTGCTGTTAGTTAACGATGGAAAACTACATGCAATGCATATAAAATTGTGATACCGTTGGTATACTCGCTTACCTAGAGCTTTACTAAAATCTGCTAGAAGACCACTAATAGACTTTCCTCCAGGGCCGGCCTGGGACAGATTATTTGGATTCAGTTGGGCCGCTTGTGAACCCAGTTGGTGACTAGTGGAAAGGCCAACGCCAGGTTGCTGCATATGTTGTTGCTGCATGGATGAAGCTTGGGACACCGAGGGTTGTCCCATGATTGACTGAGACGAGTACGGTGGTTGAGCTTGGTTAGACAGTCCTTGCTGTGATATCGGCTGCTGGGAGAATTGTGACAGTGAGGTAGGAATATTCGACTGGTCGAACGCTGATTGCGTTGGCCATTGCTGTTGGGAAATGCTACTAGGAGGGACCATTGAGGAGTTCGGTAGTTGATTCAAAGGCTGCTGTTGCAACTGCTGTAATTGGCTACCGGGCTGCTGTTGTTGTTGAGTTTGAAGTTGGTGTTGTTGCTCAGATCCAAATGGCTTTTGACCAATGGCTGTTGTTTGTGGAAAGAGTTGGGTGCCAGGTTGCTGTTGTTGATTCTGAAGCTGTTGTTGGAGCTGTTGATGCTGTTGGATTTGAGCTTGAAGCTGTTGCTGCTGCTCCGGTTGCAGAATGGACTTTCCAGCTTGAGATTGCATCGGCGCTTGCTGAGACTGTGAAGACACTTGGTTGAGATTCTGTGAGGTGAGATTCTGGCCTGGGGGAAACTGGGACTGCTGCTGTTGGGATCCTTTGGGCTGTAATGCACTGAAAGGCTGCTGATATGACTGCTGCATTTGATTTGCAGGCATTTGCGACTGATTGGAAGATGCGTACAGGGCTTCATTTGTTGGACCCATTTGAGACTGACTAACATTACTATTGCTCCAATCAGTAGAACTTGTGCCTACTGCTCCTAATTGGGGGCCCGCTCCTTGCAACTGGAATACAGAAGGGGTTAATAGTTTAGTTATAAGTTCATTATCATTTCAGTTATTATATAAAAATCATTGAGATTTCTAGTATAAGGGTATGCATAGTGGAAGAATATGTGAGTATTTTAAAAGTAGAGTGGGGATGTAATCTGTATATCAAGGGTCAGTAGAGCACAGCTAAAGCTGAGCTGAAGCGTAATGCTGAAGTATGAATGCAAATCAGTGCTGTTTTCAGCATTACGCTTCATTTGCGGTTTCAGTTATTCAGTTTGAATTTGCCATGCCATGACTCTACAAACCCTTTTATTGTACCTGGGATTGCTGCTTCTGGCCTTGAAAATCTTGAAGTTGTTGGTTAGAGGTAGAAATTAGACTAGTTGTTGGCTGTGTTTGTTGTAAGAACGCGGAGGGCTGAGCTGTGTTTTGTAATCCAGGGGTCGATACACCGCCAAGGGGTTGAGGACCTATCATCATCCCTTGATTGTCTACACCTCCTCCCAACGGATTCATCATCTGACTCTGAGTATTTTTACTAACATTAGTGTCATGACCGAATCTGGCGGCTGATTGCTGCTGATCCAAAAGTTGTTGCTTTTGGGCGGGAGTCATCTCTCCAGCAGGCTGGCTAAGGAGACCTGATAAACCTGATTGTCTATTGTCAATAGAGCGCTGCGGTCGCAACTGAGGCCGTAAGGACTGTCTTTGGTCGCCATGGTGGCCGAACCCAGAGTCCGAGCCCATCATCCGCCGTCGCTCCATTTCACTACCACCAACAGAGCCTAGTACACCTGCATACGTTTCAATGTACACACACGTGAGTTCAACAGTTACCCTCTATTTTCTGAGACCAAAGGTGTATATATGCACCATTGAACAGCGTTTTTCCCCATTACAAGTATATTCAATTGAGCAGTTGCCACAACTCTCAGAAAGTCTCTTACCAAACTGAAGACAATTATTACTGTAAATTAAAATGACTCTCATGAATCTCAAAAATACTTTTTGCTTGTACTGGATGGAGAAATTGGCTTCTTTACTCATATCATCATCGCTCAGTTTGACAATTCATCGTACGTACAATATGCCAGAAAATCAAACCTTTGTTCAATTAGCAGTAGCAGTATGCATGTATGCGCACTGCAAGTAGAGAGAGAGTCCACCAGATGTAGGGCACACTGATGCTTAATTATTCGTACTGACTGATGGATGCAAATATTCCTTAACAATTGGTCATTGACTCCTTAAGGTATGCACTCTAGCTACTAATTTTGCGAAGTATTCTTAGTTCTTGGGCTGATGGCCTACGAAATCAGTGATTCTTCTTTTGAAAATCACATATTTTGTAATAACGTATCAATTTCCATTGTGTACCCTAATGCATTATGTCTCACTCACATTTCCATAGATTCCTGAATAATCCTTAACCATCGACAAAGGGAGAACAAGGAGTAAAATGAACTGTAGTTTACAGTAGAATGTATGGAAACCATCTGAACAACTGTTTAGTGTTTTCATGAAGAATAGGAACAAGGATAGACAGGAAGGACGTCAGATATGGGACATTTTTTAGAGACCAGAGCATCTATTAATATACTATACTAATGTAGAAGCTTTTTTCACTAACAATGAGATGCTGAAATTGGGTGGCGGAGTTGTACATTGTAGTATATAGCTCAAATAAAGCTTGAGTGCTTCAATAAGAACCCCAAAAATATTAGATCCCCGTACGGCTGCTAACTCTCACAGGATCAAAAATTGTATTTTTTTACATGCATCTAAATACACGTGTCGCGAAAATCGAAAAAACCGTAAGGTTCTAACGGTAAAATTGATTCTCGATTTCCAAAATTTGTTTGGTCAACCGTAGCATTGGTATACTTGAGCATGGTGAAGTAATATTTTACGGGATTGTTATAGGCATTCTCCAAATCGTTTTAAGCTATTTCTCATTTCCCAACTCCGCCACCCACCTAAAGCACCTCATTGTAAGCCTAGCGAAGCTGAAAATGATACATGACACAGCCATTCATCTAGTGAGATTCAGTGAATACTACAAGAGAACTATTTTGCATCTAGTAGCTATAATGTACAAATAATAAAGTACCCACTAACTAACTAACTAACTACAGCCAAATAACACGGGATCAACTGACTACCAACTATAGTATACACTACTTCTAGATAGCACGAATACAAACTACAGCCCAAAGAACTAATTGTTGTAATTATTGCGCAACCAAGTGCAATTGCACACAAATGTTATTGACAACATAGTACGCAAAAACGGACATCAGGTGCTCTTTTTGTGGCAGACAACTTATGCATAGAGTAACTCGTCACTACAGCACAACGTCAACTACAATCACGCAAGAATCTAATATACTTGCTGCTTATCAGCCTCTGAAAAGAAGAAACAGAAAATTAAAATATTAGCTCAATATGAGGTATACATGTAAGTTCACAGATTTAAATCTACAGCACAACATCACTACACGCTTGGTACTATCTCCAACTATATAAGAAACAGTGAATCAACCGCATGGTGAAATGATTATTTAACTTACTTTACAAACTACACGGGCACACATGGAAGCAAGCTTTTAATTTTTGCATTTATTTTGGACACAAATGTTCACCCTCCTCACGTATATTTACTATTCCCTATCACTCAGTGTTTTTCATCTGAGCGCAGAGCACAACCACAATTGAGCAGCAGCGAACGAAGACAGACACATTCCAACTGCACAACTTTTATGATGCCGGGGTATTACTGGT
>Ga0210040_10003278_pt1 | contig 22035 bp, 18 predicted proteins | sample CryGeyCG12114_NA_FD_185462 | JGI IMG/M metagenome (GOLD analysis project Ga0210040, IMG submission 185462) | Groundwater microbial communities from aquifer - Crystal Geyser CG19_WC_8/21/14_NA (SPAdes) (version 2) | ecosystem: Environmental > Aquatic > Deep subsurface > Groundwater | place: USA...
ACCTCATCTTCTCGCGGCAACTGATCCGCGGAATCACCGCCGGAGCCGTGAAATGACCATCCGAGTCCTCGTCGCAGGCCTGGGCAACATGGGCCGCAGCCACGCGCTCGCCTACGCAACGAACCCGGACTTCGAGGTCGTGGGCCTTGTGAACCGCTCGAAGCTGGACCTTCCGTCCGAACTCGCGGGCCATCTCATCACGCCCGACTTCCATGAGGCGCTGGCCCGCCTCCAGCCCGACCTCGTCTGCATCGCGACCTACTCCGACACTCATGCGGACTACGCCGTCGCGGCGATGGAGGCCGGGGCGGACGTCTTCGTGGAGAAGCCCCTCGCCACCAACGTCGCCGATGCCGAGCGAGTGGCCGAGGCCGCGCGGCGCACCGGGAGGAAGGTGGTCGTCGGCTATATTCTCCGCCACCATCCGAGCTGGATCCGCCTGATCGAGGAGTCGCGTGCGCTGGGCGGCCCCTACGTCTTCCGCCTCAACCTCAACCAGCAGTCCTCCGGCCCGACCTGGGAGGTGCACAAGCGGCTGATGGAGACGACCTCGCCCATCGTGGACTGCGGCGTGCACTACGTCGACGTGATGCTCCAGATTACCGACGCCGCGCCCGTGGAGGTGCGAGGCATGGGCCTGCGCCTCTCGCCGGAGGTCGCGCCCGACATGTACAACTACGGCCACTTCCAGGTGCTCTTCGCCGACGGCTCCTGCGGCTGGTACGAGGCCGGGTGGGGCCCGATGATGTCCGACACCGCCTTCTTCGTGAAGGACGTGGTCTCCCCCAACGGCGCCGTCTCGATCCGGATGCCGGACAGCGCGCGGTCCGATGACATCGACACTCATACCAAGACTTCGACGATCCGGCTCCACCGCGTCGGCCGGCCCGACGAGGACCTGAGCATGGCCGACGAGCCCGGCCATCAGGCGCTCTGCGACCGCGAGCAGGCCTTCGTCGCCCGCGCGATCAAGGAGGATCTGGACCTCTCCCGCCACCTCCAGGACGCCGTCCGCTCCCTCGCCGTCTGCCTCGCGGCGGACGAGAGCGTGCGCAGCGGCCAGCCGGTGAGGCTCTGATGGGCTCGCTCCAGCTCCAGGGCCTGCGCAAGAGCTTCGGCAAGACCGAGGTTATCAAGGGCGTCGACCTGCAGGTCCGCGACGGCGAGTTCGTCGTCTTCGTCGGCCCGTCGGGCTGCGGGAAATCCACGCTTCTCCGGATGATCGCCGGCTTGGAGGACGTCACGACCGGCTCCGTCCTCCTCGACGGCGTGGATGTTACCGCCGTCGCCCCCGCCAAGCGCGGCATGGCCATGGTCTTCCAGACCTACGCGCTCTATCCGCACCTCACCGTGCGGGACAATATGGGGCTGGCCCTCAAGCAAGCGGGCATCCCCCGGGCCGAGATCACGCGCGACGTGGGCCACGCTTCCGCCATGCTCGCGCTCGACCCCTATCTCGACCGCCGCCCGGCCGAGCTCTCGGGCGGCCAGCGCCAGCGGGTCGCCATCGGCCGGGCGATCGTGCGGACACCCAAGCTCTTCCTCTTCGACGAGCCGCTGTCCAACCTCGACGCCGCCCTGCGTGTCGCCACGCGGATCGAGATTGCAAGGCTCCACCGCGAGCTCGGCGCGACGATGATCTACGTTACCCACGACCAGGTCGAGGCCATGACTCTCGCCGACCGCATCGTCGTTCTACGATCGGGCGAGGTGGAGCAGGTCGGCGCGCCCATGGAGCTCTACAACGACCCCTCGAACACCTTCGTGGCCGGGTTCATCGGCTCGCCCAAGATGAACTTCCTGAAGGGAGCGGCGCTGGGCGAGACCGCCGACTCCGTCGGCATCCGGCCCGAGCATCTCTCCATCTCGCGCCAAGGGGGGACGATTCCGGGCACCATAAGCCATGTCGAGAAGCTCGGAGGCGAGACCCTCGTCTATGTGCGCACCGAGCCGCACGGCCTTCTGACCATCCGCCTCTTCGGCGAGCACGACTTCGCCGTGGACGAGGCCGTGGCTCTCACGCCGGACGGCACGCGCGCCTTCCGCTTCGACGCCGGAGGCCAGCGGCTGCGCTAGTCGGGCGTCCAGGGCCGCGCGGGGGTGTCGGGGCTCAGGACGTAGAAGCCGTCCGCGTCGAGGGTCTCCCAGTCGCCCGTTTCGCCGTGGGGCCAGAGCACGCGCACCTCAGCTTCCTGAGCTCCGCCGAGCCCCATGTGCGACCAGCCCATCGATCCACCCGCCTGCCCGCCGCCGACCGTCACCTCGCGCGGATGCACCCCGTCCGGCAGGCGTACCTCGATCCAGGCCCCCACGCCGTCGCGGTTCGGACCCGGCTGCTCCAGCCGAAGCTCCAGCCAGTGGCCCGCCTCCGCAGTCGTGTTGCGCCAGAGTTGCGCCTTGGTCCGGCGGTTCGTCACCACGAGGTCCGGCAGCCCGTCGAGGTTGAGGTCCGCCAGTGTCGCGCCCCGCGACACCTCCATGCTGGCCACCCCGGCTTCGAGCCCCGCCTCCAGGAAGGTGCCGTCCTCGCGCAGCAGCAGCAGGTTGTTGGGGTCCTCGGCCGCGAAGTCCGGCATCTGGTCCACGTTGCCCTTTGCGATGAACAGGTCCGGCCGCGCGTCGTTGTTCACGTCCGCGAACTCCACGTGCCAGCCGGTCGAGGGCCGCACGTCGCCGCCCGTGTAGGGCCGCTGCGCGATGGCGCCTCTTGGGTAGGCTACATCGGAGAAATCCGGTCGCGGGGCGTTCCCGTCCTGCGGCACCTGCGTCAGCGTCTGCAGTTTGCTGTCGGCCATGCTGCTCAGGGCATACTCCGGGTAGCCGTCGAGATCGAGGTCACGGGAGGCGATGCCCATCCCCCAGATGCGCAGGTACTTCCAGCCTTCCTCTTCGGTGTAGAGGCTCGGCGCCTCGCCTGGAGGCAGGCGCCACATCTGCTCCTGACCACCCTTGTAGTACTCGCGGTCGTTGGAGACGCGAAGCGATGGCGCCCCCGAGCGATCCCAGTCCGTGAAGAGCATGGACAGCGCACAATGGCTCGGGCGCAGGGGCATGGGGGCTGCGAACTTCTGACCCTCCGGGCGATAGAGCAGATTGTCCGTGCAGGAGCCCCAGGGAAAGAACTCCTCCTTGGCGTCGATGTAGGTGCCGAGAGCCAGAGTGGGCCAGTCCGCCCCGTCCTCCCAAGTCGCCGAGAAGGCCGAGGACCAAGCCTCTGGGGCCTCAAACCCCCAAGGCTCGTTCGCCCTCTCGAACCGGCAATTCCCGAGGCCCCGCATCAGCACGCTCTCGCCCTGCCGTAGAAGCAAGAGGTCCTGCACGCCGTCGCCATCCACGTCGAGCGGGTAGGCGCCCGTTACGGCCGCGAACTCGATGCCCGACACCACGGGTTCGAACCGAAGCGGTCCACCTGTCTCGGACGTATTCCGCCACAGCGACGCGGGCGAGGTGCCGCCCGCGAAGGCTAGATCCGGAAACCCATCGCCGGAGCAGTCGAACGCGGCGACGCCTCCACCCACCATGTACTCCCAATCGCCTTCATAGCTGCTGACTACGCCGGAACGGGCGGTCTCCTCCACGAAGCGGGGGATCAAGGGCTCCTCGGCTTGGGCCGCCGTGGCGAGGAGGCCGACCATCCAAACGGCCCGCCTCACAGCCGGGTCCTCAGCCCAACCGCATAGGCGCCGACGCATCGGCCCTGCTCCAACCCCTGCTCGATGGCGGAGCGGAAATGGATCCCGCCGTAGAGCCGTGAGATCCCCGCCTCCTCCGCCGCCGCCCAGAAGCTCGGGAAGTCCCGCGCAGGGAGCCCGTCATCCTCATGGGTCGCGTCGCTGAAGGCGAAGCCCTCGCCAAACATCGCGGTCAGCACCGCCGCTGCGGCTCCCGACTGCGTGCTGTGGCCCGAGGGATACTCGGGGAAGGGCGGCGTTATGAGCAGGGGTTCGAAGGCCTGATCCAGATGCGCCCGGATGTAGGTCACGGGCCGGATCAAATTGAAGCGGAACTTCTCGTGCCAGCAGCCGACAAAGGCGTCGGACATGGCCACAGAGAGCTTCGCCAGGACCTCCACGCGCCGCTCAAGACCGGCGTCCTCGGCGTCCAACACCTGCGTCGCGATGGAGATCCAGTGGCCGGGCGGAGTCGAGGACAGCATCGGATCGTCCGACCAGAACCGCGCGATGGCGCGCTGCTCGTCCGTCAGCCCGCGCCGCACCTCCAGAACTTCCCGCGCCTCTTCGAGGAAGGGCGACCCTTCCTCCGTGCTGAAGGCGGGCGGCGGGGGCAGGGCGCAGGAGGCCCCGTCGGGCATGGCGAAGGTGCGGTTCCCGCCCCAGTTAGGCAAGAGCGGAAGTTGCTGCTGCACGATCCTGCTGGTGGGCTGCCAAAGGCCGTCGCCCTTGGGAAGGTCGAAGGCCATGGGAAATCCCATGTTCTCCACGACCGCGCCGCCGTCGCCCTCAGACCATGCGAGGACGTGATGTGCGACAGCCTCGCCTTGGGCCCGGCTGCGCTCCACGACGTCCGGCGGCAACCCTTCGGCAACGCCCTCGGCCAGCCGCTCCGCCATGCGGGCGAGCGCCCTCTGCCCCGTGGGGCCAGTGTTGGCGTAAAGCGCTGACATGACGGCGGACAGTGCCGCCTGCAGCACGACCCTGTCGTCGTAGGTCGCGCCGGTCTCCCTTGGGCGCAGCGCTTCGAGCCCGTTCAACTGGCCGGCCAGGGTCACGAGATCGTCCGACCCGCCCGCCACCGCCTCGTAGGCCGTAACGTAGAGATAGGCGAAGGCCCGGCTTGCCACGGGCGGAGACGTGGTGGGCGTATGCCGGGTCAGTTCAAGCGCCAAGCGCGTATCGAGGCCCAGCACTTCCTCGGCTGAGGGCCGCGCCTCGGCCGCCACCGCGAGCGACATCATCGCCACGGCGGCCAATCCCTTCAGGAACCCCATCGATCTGCTCCTCCCGCCGTCACTTAAGCCGCGCCGCGAGGTCGGGGGCAAGGGACCCCACCCGCTGGCGATGCGCCCCCCGGGGCTGTATTGCAGTTCCGACCCTAGGGAGGCCCGCCATGTCCGACACGCCCATCCGCATCGCCTGCCTGGGAGAGGCCATGGTGGAGCTGTCCGGCCTCGATCCGGAGGCGGGGACGCTCGCCTTCGGCGTGGCGGGCGACACGCTCAACACCGCGATCTACCTCAAGCGCGCGCTGGGCGAGGGCGCCCAAGTCACCTACTTGACCGCGCTCGGCGACGACGCCTTTTCGGACCGCATGGTCGCGGCCATGCAGGAGGAGGCGCTCGACACCTCCTCCATCGCGCGGTTGCCTGGCCGGCTCCCCGGCATCTACGCGATCAACCTAGACGATCAGGGCGAGAGGACCTTCTCCTATTGGCGCAGCGAATCGGCCGCCCGCTCCATGTTCGGCCTCGGCGGGCTCGATCTGGGGGAGCTGGGGAGCTTCGACGTCCTGTTCCTGTCGGGGATCACCTTGGCCATCCTGCCTTCGGAGGCGCGGGCAAGGCTAATCGACCAGTGCTCCCGGCTCAGGTCCTTGGGCAAGACAATCGCCTTTGACACCAACTACCGCCCGAGGCTCTGGGGCAGCGAGGACGGCGCTCGCACAGCCTTCTCTACCATGTGGGAGGCGACCACCATCGCGCTCCCCTCGCGAGACGACGAGGCGAAGCTCCACCCGGGCGAGGCCGTTTCGGATCTGTTCGAGCGTCTCGGACGCAAGGGCGTGCGTGAGGTCGCCCTCAAGGACGGCGCGGCGGGACCGCACCTCTGGATGAAGGGGCAGGCGCTGGCCCGGGGCCATTTCCCGTCCGCGCCCAAGGTCGTGGATACCACGGCGGCGGGGGACGGCTTCAACGCGGGCTACCTCGCGGCCCGCCTCTGGGGCGCGGGGGTTCAGGAGGCCGCGCAGGCTGGTCACGCGCTGGCCAGCAAGATCATCGGAGCCAGGGGTGCCATAATTCCGCGGGATGTAGTCTAGCTCGGCTCGCAGCGCGCTAGTTCCTGGCAAGCGCTCGTTTCTCCATGCCTCCCGCAACCTTCGTCGATGCCGAGCGTCCGGCTGCACCCCTGGCGCTGCCCATCCGAACCGGGAGACACCGTCGATGAGACCCGCCCTCCTCAGCGCCGTTGCCGCTGCCTTCCTGGCCGGGGCCTCGACAATCCATTCAGACCCCCTTGCCGAAGGGTCCGAGCACTGCGCCGTCAACGTCCGCTCCGACGATGCGCTAAGCCTACGAGCTAGGCCCAGCGCCTCCGCGCCCGTTCTCACCCGCTGGAGCTATGGCCAGTGCGACCTGACGGTCACCGGCGCCTGCCTCGGCGATTGGTGCCCAGTCGCGGATGGCCACTACGCCGGCTGGGCGGACGGCTACTACCTCGCTATGGTCTCGGCCGCGATGTTCTGCGTCACGGGCATGGCCCTTGGCGACCTATTGGACTTGCGGGCTTGGCGCTCGAACGGAACCGGCATCCTCGCAGGCGTGGCAGCAAACCTGTGCGGCATCGCCCTCCTTCCCCACAGACGCGACACTTGGCAGAAGGTCCGGGCTGACGGCTGAGAGGGCTGGGTCAACCAGGCATGCCTCACCGGCCAGTAGCCGGGCTTGCCCCAAGGCCCGAGGTTGCTAACCTCGGCCCAGGCCAGCGAAGGACCGGCTTATGTCGCGATGCCATGGTTTGTCCCAACCCGTCCGGCTTCAGCCGGGCGATGCGGCATGACCCCGCTACGGGGCCTGACGTCCACCGAGGCCGCGTATCGCCTCGTCGCCCACGGCCCCAACTCGCTCCCCGAGCCGCCGCGCCGGGGCATCCTCCGCCTCGCGCTGTCGACGCTGCGCGAGCCGATGTTCCTTCTGCTGGTGGGAGCGGCGGCGCTCTACCTGCTGCTGGGGGACCTGGGTGAGGGGCTCTTCCTGCTTTTCGGCGCTTTGGTCTCGCTCGGCCTCGTGGTCCTTCAGGAAGCCCGGAGCGAGCGGGCCCTCGCGGCACTGCGCGAGATGGCCGAGCCCATGGCCCGCGTCCTCCGCGACGGCGTGGAACGGCGGCTCCCTTCGCGCGACCTCGTCCCCGGCGACGTGGTCCTGGTGGGCGAGGGGGAGCGCCTGCCCGCGGACTCGGCGCTCCTGTCGGGCGATGCCCTGACCGTGGACGAATCGGCCCTGACAGGCGAATCCGTGCCGGTCGCCAAACGCCTTCTCGGACCCGAGGATGCCGGGGTGGACCCGGAGCCGGGAGGCGAAGGAAGCCCCTGGCTCTTTTCCGGCACGATGATCACGCAGGGGCAGGGGATGGCGCGGGTCGTCCGCACGGGACCCGCGACGCGCCTCGGCCGCATCGGCCTGTCGCTCGCCGCTATGGCGCCGGAGCCCACGCTTCTCCAGCGCGCTACTGCGCGGCTGATCGGATGGCTCGGGCTCCTGGCATTCGGCTTCTGCGGAATCGTGGTCCTGGCCTATGGCCTCCTGCACGGCGACTGGATCGAGGGGGCGCTGGCCGGCATCACCCTTGCCATCGCGCTCCTCCCCGAGGAGTTCCCCATGGTGCTCGCCATCTTCCTGGCGCTCGGCGCCTGGCGGCTCGCCAAGCAGGAGGTTCTGGCGCGACGTTCGGCGGTGATCGAGACGCTCGGCGCCGCAACCCGGCTCTGCGTCGACAAGACCGGCACCCTGACCGAGAACCGGATGCGGCTGGCCGCGCTCTGGCGCGACAGCGGCGGAGAGGTCACGCTCCCCGGTCCGGTCCCTGCCTCCCATGCGGGCCTCCTACGCGCGGCCGCCCTGGCCTCCTCCCCGCATCCGGTCGATCCCATGGACCGGGCCGTCCGAGAGATCGCGGGCGCCGCTGAGGGCGAGCCCCTGGTGACCCATCCTCTCCGCCCCGAACGCCTAGCCTTGGTCCAGGCTTGGGAAGACGGACCGGAGGCCAGGGTGGCCGCAAAGGGAGCGCCCGAGGCCATCGCCTCCCTATGCCGCCTTGACCCTGCGCAGGCTGCCGGCCTCTCGGTCGAGGTCGCCCGCCTGGCCTCCCGTGGGCTTCGCGTCCTCGCCGTGGCGTCCGCCCAGGTTCCGCTGAACGAGGCCATGCGCGATCCGGCCAGTCTCCTCTTCGTTCTGGACGGCCTTCTGGCCTTCGAGGACCCCCTCCGCGCCGACGTGCCCGAGGCCGTGGCCCTGGCCCGCCGGGCCGGGATCGAGGTCGCGATGATCACCGGCGACTATCCCGCCACGGCGCTGGCCATCGCGCAGGCCGCCGGGATCGACACCGCCGCCGGCGTCCTCTCCGGCGCCGAGGTTGCCCGACTCGATCCGCAGGCCCTGCGCGAGAAGGTCCTGACTGTCCGGGTCTACGCCCGCATCATGCCCGAGCAGAAGCTCGCCCTCGTGGAGGCGATGAGGGCCGGGGGCGAGGTCGTGGCCATGACCGGCGACGGCGTGAACGATGCGCCCGCGCTCCAGGCCGCCCACATCGGCATCGCCATGGGCCAGCGCGGCACCGACGTCGCGCGCGAGGCTGCCGATCTCGTGCTCCTCGATGACCGGTTCGCCTCCATTGTGGGCGGCGTGCGCCTCGGGCGTCGGATCTTCGCCAACCTCCGCAAGGCGTTGACTTACGTGGTCGCCATCCACGTTCCGATCGCGGGGCTCGCCCTTTTGCCGATCCTGCTCGGCCTCCCGCCGGTATTCTTCCCCATGCACGTCGTGCTCCTGGAACTGGTGATCGATCCCGTCTGCTCGGTGGTTTTCGAGGCCGAGCCTTCGGAGCGGGGCGCCATGGACCAGCCGCCCCGTCCTGCGCGCGAGCCTCTCTTCGGCCTGCGGCAGCTCCTCCTCGGCGCCTTCCAGGGCCTCGTCATCCTCTCGGCGGTACTGGCGCTCTACGTCGTTGCGCTGGACCGCGAGCTGCCCGAGGCCCAGGCGCGCGCCCTGGCTTTCATCTCGCTGGTCGCCGCGAACCTGTCCTTGGCCTTTGCTGACTCGGCCGAGCCCGGGACCCGTTTCTTCGAGCCCCACCGACTCGTCTTCTTCGGCATCGCCACGGGGGCCGCTCTGATCGTTGCGCTGATCCTGTTCATCCCCACCCTCACCGACATCTTCCAGGTCGCGCGCCCATCCTGGCCCGGGCTTGTCCTGTCCGTCGTCGCGGGCGTGCTGACGGGGAGCTGGTGGGGACTCCTGCGGTTGTTGCGCGCGGGTCCCCCTGCGGGGCCTGCCCGGACCTGAGCGACCCCGAGGCGGTCATGCCCTTGATCCAGATTAAGGTCATCACCCGTCGCGGTTGCTAGAAGACGAGAGCCATAGGCGTCCCCTGGACCCGACGGCACGCCCGTACCTTGAGGAGACCTTGCATGAGGAAGCGCCTTGTCCTCCCTTTGGCGGCCCTGGCCGCGGCCGGAGCCGCCATCGCCGCATTAGCCCTGCGACCCGGCGCCAACCTCGCCTCGGAGTTCGAGGCGCGCTTGGCGGACCTGAGGCCCGCCCCCGAGGGCGCCCCCCTCATCGAGTCCGACGTCGCGCACCTGCCCGATCCCGTGCAGCGTTACATTCGACGCGCCGGCGCTCTCGGCAAGCCGCCCGTGACCATGGTCCATGTCATCTTCGACGCGACGCTCTACAACGCGCCCGGCGCCCCCGGCATGTCCGGCCCCGCGCACCAGATCGACATGCTCGACCCGCCGCGGCGCCTGTTCTTCATGACGACCTGGATGAAGGGCCTCCCCGTGGCAGTGCTCCACGACTACCGGCCCGAGGCCGCGTCCATGCGGGCCCGCGCCGCGCGGCTCGCGGATGTGGTCAGCGTTTCCGGTCCCGATCTCGTGCGGACCGAGACGGTGACCTTCCTCAACGACCTTTGCGTCTTCGCCCCCTCTGCGCTGGCCCGCCCCGAATTCGAGTGGACGCCCATCGACGACACCCATGCCGGCGTGACCTTTACCGTCGGCGCCCACACCGTCTCCGCGACCTTGATCTTCGACGCCGAAGGCGACCTCGTGGACTTCGTGTCCGAGGACCGTGGCGAGCTCCAGCCGGACGGGAGCTTGCGGGTCCAGCGCTGGACGACGCCGCTGTCGGCCCACCGGGACTTCGACGGCCGCCGCCTCCCGAGCCACGGCGAGGCGATCTGGCACCGTCCGGAGGGCGCCTTCATCTATGGGACCTTCAATGTCCGCGACGTGAAGTTCAATTGACCGGGGCCAAGAGGGCCCCTCAACCAGGCCAACTTCAGATTTCCAGGGCCACCTTGCGTCCCTCGTAGAAGGCGTAGGGAGCCTGCCGTGGGGCCGCGCAGTCCCCGATGCGACGGACCTCCTTGCCAACGAACTTTTCGGGAAAGGGATCGAAAGCGAGGTTCGTGGTGGCCATCACCAGCGCCGAGGCGGGAAATGTCTCCTCCCGTTCATCCAACATGGAGCGCACCGTGACGCCGTTGCCGTGCCAGCGCGCGACGACGTGCTCCGTCAGCATGCGCGCGCCGGCCCGGGCCAGCCGCGCCCGTGCCGGCCCGTCCGCAGAGGTGCGGGCAATCTCCTTCCCCACGAACGGGTCGGGCGTCACCAGGACGACCTGCTTGCCCTGCTCGGCCAGGGTCCAGGCGGTGCCCACCCCACGCCAATTGCCGCCCTCGTCATACACCACCACGGTGTCCCCGAGCCGCGCCTCCCGGCGCAGGACCTCCTCCGGCGACCATACGCCACCCGCCTCCAACCCCGGCAGGCGCGCTTCGCTGGGCAGCCAGCGCTGCCTCGCGTCCGGGTCGGGCAGGGACCCCGTGGCGAGGACCACCACCTCGGCCGGATGTGCCGCGATCTCCTCGGCATCGAGGAAGGCGTTCCGCCGGACCGCAACCCCGAGCTTCGCCAGCTGCCGCTCGTACCAGTCGAGAAGCTCCAGGATTTGCCCCCGACGCGGCTGCATCCCCGCCAGCCGAAACTGCCCCCCGAGTTGCGGCGCAGCCTCGGCCAGCTCCACCCGATGCCCCCGCTCGGCCGCCGCCCGCGCGGCCTCCAGCCCGGCAGGTCCGCCGCCGACCACCAGCACGGTCCGGGGCTCGTCCGAGCGCGTGAAGCGATCCCCGCCCCACTCGAACTCCCTCCCCGCACTCGGGTTGACGAGGCAGGAGATCCAATAGTCCCGCGACCGCCGGCCCCAGCACATCTGGTTGCAGGAAATGCAGCCTCGAACGTCCTCGGCCCGCCCCTCGGCAGTCTTGCGGGCCAGATGCGGGTCGGCGATCTGCCCTCGCACGATCGACACCATGTCCGCCTGCCCGGAGGCGATGATGGCCTCGGCGTTCTCGGGCGTCCTTACATGTGCCTCGGATGTGACCTTGGCGTGCCTCACGACGCCTTTGATCTGCTCCGTGACGGGAGCAGTCAGCTTCTCCGCGAACAGGAAGGTCGGCATCAACCGCTCGAAGTCGAGATACCCGCCATGCCCGCAGGTGACGTAGTCAACGTGACCCGTCGCGTCGTGCAGGGCGACGATCTCAAGGAGGCTCTCAACAGATAGCGTCACGTCGTGGGCGTCGGAGGTGCTCACCGCGAGGCCGATGACGAAGTCGTCGCCGCATTCCTGGCGGATGCTCTCGATGATCGTGCGCGAGAAGCGGGTGCGGTTCTCCAGGGACCCGCCCCACCGGTCGTCGCGCGTGTTGCTCCACGGCGTCCAGAACTGGTCCAGGAGGGAATGGTAGGCCGCCCAGACTTCCACGCCCTGGAAGCCGCCCGCCCGACAGCGCACCGCTGCCGCGACATGAGCGTCGATCAGTTCCTGGATCTCGGTCTCCGTCATCCTGTGCGATCCGTCGGAGTCGTGGTAGCTCCGCTGTCCCGAGGGCGACCAGTGCGGCGCGAAGCTGACGTCCGAGTCGCCATGCGCGCCCACGTGATAGAGTTGCTGGAGGATCACCGCCCCTGCCGCCTTCACGGGTTCCGTCACCTTGCGGAAATGCGGGATGACCTCGTCTGTGGTGTGCAGGAAGTTGCCCCTCGTGAGCACCCCCGTGGGATGCACCGGCATCGGCTCCGCCACGATCATCGCTGCTCCGCCCAGTGCCCGCTCCAGTAGGTAGGCCGCCGTCCTTGGTCCCGGGAGGCCCAGGTCCGCCATGTTATTCGTGTGCGCGCCAAAGACGATGCGGTTGCGCAACCGGTGGCCTCGGAGGTCGATGGACGACAGGACGTGTCGGTGGTGACTCATGTTGCCTCTCTGTGTCTGCCCTAGGGGTCCAGCATCAGGTCGGTCGTGCGTGCCGTGTTCCCGTTGACACACTGTACGTTGCGCGGAGCACGCGGGAGAAGTGGGACGGGGAGCCGAAGCCGCTCGCCATGGCGGTTTCCGTCGCCGACTGCTCGGTCTCGACGATCAGATTGACTGCTCGGTGGATCCACAGCTCCATCGCAAGGCGCCTGGGTGAGGTGCCCAGGTGCCTTTCAAAGCAATTCTCCTCGCGGCTAGGGGGCTCGAGACCTCGGTTCGTGCTCGTCAGTAGCCCGTTCTTGCTCCGGGCATCCCATCCGCCTTCCGTGAGGGGCGACCAGCTGCAGAGTTCCATCCCGGTCACGAAATCCTCGATCCGAAGCGGGTCGATGGCGCAGAAGAAGCCGAGGTGGGTGAAGTCCTCCAGAAGGATATGGGCGGACCCCTGTCTTTCCGTCCCTACGAAGGCGGGAAGGCGGATGCAGCGACGCCAGAATCCTTGTCATCCGCGAGTGCCTAACCCGGAAGTGCCCGCAGGTCCTCCGCCCCCTCGAAAATTAAGGCTTCCCGTGGCTTCCCCGCGCAGCGGCAAGGGTGTCGGCGTAGTTGCCTAATGAGTCTGGGTTCCCAGGTTCTCAGGCATGCAGCCCCTCCAAGGGCAACTGTGGACCGCTCGGACCTCGCTCTACATGCTGTTTCGCGCCACGGTGCATCCGGGACCCTCCTCTCTACAGCCTTCTCAGGCGTGTTGTAGACATTTTGTATTCTTTGATGCTACAGGAGTGTCGGGCTGGCCGCCTGCTGTCGCTGTCCGCGTGCAGGCGCACTGCGTCCTAACAAAGAACGTACAGGGAGTGACGAAATGCACCTGAGACAACTTCTGGGCTGCGCCGCCCTGGCGCTGACCCCTGCCGGACTCGCCGTCGCGCAGGACGCGTCGACGGAACTGCCCGCCTGCGACAACTGCTCGGACTCCATGGTCATCATGTCCTGGGGTGGCGCCTACCAAGACATGACGCTCAAGGCCTATGTACAGCCATACATCGACGCGACCGGGGTCAGCGTGACCTTCGATGAAAGCGCCGCCGAGTCGGTGGCCAAGCTCCGCGCCATGTCCGAGGCCGGCAACATGAGCGTGGATGTCGTCGACGCGCTCGGCGCGGATGCGATCCGGCTCTGCGATGAGGGGCTCGTCCAGGAGATTCCTTTCGACGACTGGCTCGCGTCGGCGCCCGACGGCACCTCGGCTGGAGAGGACTTTGGCGAGAATATCGTCTCGGACTGCCACATCCCGACGAATGCCTACTCGACCACCTTCGGTTACCGCACCGACGTGGCCGAGTGGAACGGCCAGACCCCGGACTACATCTGCGACATCTTCGACCTCGAGACCTTCCCGGGCAAGCGCTCCTTGGAGCAACGGCCGATCGGCAACATGGAATGGGCCCTGATCTGCTCGGGCGTGCCGGCCGACGAAGTGTATGAATCCCTTGAGACCGACGAGGGCGTGCAGATGGCCCTCGACAAACTTGACACCATCAAGGACCAGGTCGTCTGGTGGACCGCCGGGGCCGAGACGCCGCAGCTTCTCGCCGACAAGGAAGTGGTGATCGGCTCGACTTACAACGGCAGGCTGTTCTCGGTCATCGAGGAGCAGAAGCAGCCAGTTGCCATGCTCTGGGACTTCCAGGTTCTCGACATCGACGGCTTCGTCGTCCCGAGCAACCTACCTGAGGACCGGCTGAACCGAGTGAAGCATTTCCTTCGCTTCGCTACCGACACCGAGCACCTGGCCAACCAGACGAAGTATATCTCCTACGGCCCTCTTCGCGCCTCCTCGCAGCCGCTGGTCTCGACTCACGTCGAGCTGGGCATCGACATGGCGCCGCACCTGCCGACCTCGCCGGACAATGCCGAGAACAGCCTGCTGTTTAACTACGGTTGGTGGGCCGATCACCGCGACGAGCTCGACGCGCGCTTCCAGTCCTGGCTGGCTCAGTGAGCCGAACGGACGGGGCCCTGAAAGGCCCCGTCCCACTGAGTCGGGCCGGGTGTCTCCTCTTCGGGAAGGCGCAGGTCGCAGGAGAGGCGTCGTCCCAGGGCGACGCCTGGCACGGAAGGAGGGGCGCCATGGCTGACACCAGTCGGGGCCGCAAGGCGCACTGCGCAGAGGACCTGCGTCGCCGCATCCTGACGCAGGAGCTCGAGCCCGGCAGCCTGCTGGACGAGACCGAGCTCGCGAGCGCCTACGACATCTCGCGCCCACCCCTGCGCGAAGCTCTCCGCCAGCTCGCCGGCGAAGGCTACGTCGTGCTGCGCGAGAACCGGCCGGCCCAGGTCGCCCCCATGTCCCACAAGACCCTCCGCAACTTCTTCGTGGCCGCGCCGATGATCTACTCGGCCGTGAGCCGGCTCGCCGCGCTCCATGCCACGCGCGTCCAGGTCGTGCGGCTCAAGGCGGTGCAGGCCCAGTTCCGCGCCTCGATCCGCGATGGCGACACCGCGGCGCGGGCGCTCACCAACGAGCGCTTCCACGCCCTGATCGGAGAGATGGCGGACAACGAGTACCTCCGGCCGAGTCTCCGGCGGCTGCTCATCGACCACACCCGGATCGGCATGACCTTCTATTCGCCCCGCAACCAGATGCTCGCCGTGCAGCGCGAAGTGGCGGCCGACCAGCACGATCGTTTCATTGATTTCATCGAGGCGGGCGACGCGGACGGGGCCGCGGCGCTCGCCATATCCCACTGGGAGCTGTCGCGGGCCGAGATCGAGAGCTTCCTGACCCCGGTGGGGCTCGACATTCCGCTCGGCGCAGCGCCGGGCGCGAGGGAGACATCATGAAGATCGATGGCATCTACACGCCCGCAGTCACGTCGCACCGCGATGATGGCAACATCGACCGCGATGGCTTCGCGGCCGTCATCGACCGCCTGGCGACAGCTGGCGCGCAAGGCATCATCATCGGGGGTTCCACGGGCGAATACTACGCTTAGTCCCTGGGCGAGCGGGAGGAGCTGGCCGGCCTGGCCCGGGACGTCATCGCGGGGCGCTCGGCGCTGATCGTCGGCACCGGCGCAATCCGGCAGGAAGACTCGATCCGCATGGCCGAAGCGGCGGCTCGGCTTGACGCCGACGCGGTCCTCGTGGGCTCGCCGCCCTACGCCGTCCCGACGGAACGCGAGAACGCGCTCAACGCGCTCGCCATCGACCGTGCGGCCGACCTGCCAATCATGCTCTACAACTACCCGGTCCGCATGGGCGTCAACATGGGCGAGGAGTTCCTGGATCGCGTGGGCCGGTCGCGAAACGCCTGCGCCATCAAGGAAAGCTCGGGCGACTTGAGCCGCATTCACCTCCTGGCCCGCGACTACCCGCACATCCAGATGTCCTGCGGCATGGACGACCAAGCGCCCGAGTTCTTCCCCTGGGGTGCGCGAAGCTGGGTCTGTGGCGGCTCGAACTTCCTGCCCCTCAAGCACATCGCGCTCTGGCAGGCCTGCGCGGTGGATGTGGACTTCGCCAAGGGCCGCCGGATCATGTCGGCGATGGTGCCGCTCATGCGGGTGCTGGAGCAGGACGGCAAGTTCATACAGTTCATCAAGCATGGCGTGGAGATGGACGGCCTGCGGGCCGGTCCGCCGCTCAAGGCGCTCAACAAGGACGATAAACGGGAACTGGAGCAGGTCGTGAGGGTGCTAGAGACCACGGTGGCGGCGATCCTAGCCGAGGACGGGACGGCCCGCGTCCGTGCAGGGGCGGCGGAATGAGCGACTTGCTGACAGCCGAGGAATACCGCGCTCTGGCACGTGGCCTCCAGATGCCCGAGGGAGCCTGCATCGACGGCGCCTTCCGTCCGGCGATATCGGGCGCGACCTTCGGGACGAGAAACCCGCCGGCGGCGAACGTCTCGCAAACGCCGCGGCTGACGTGGACTTCGCCGTCCAGAAGGCGCGGGACACTTTCGAGGACGGGCGCTGGTCCCGGCTCCACCCGGCCGAGCGCAAGCGCATCCTGATCCGATTCGCGAAGCTCGTGACCCGCAACGCCCGCGAGCTTGCCGTCATGGAGAGCCTCGACTCGGGCAAGACCATCTACGACTGCGAGACCATCGACGCGCCTGAGGCGATCCACTGCCTCCTCTGGCACGCCGAGTTGATCGACAAGCTCTACGGCAAGGTCTCGCCCGCCTCGGACGACCACATCGCCCTTATCCTGCGCGAGCCCGCGGTGGTCGCGGGGGTCGTGCTGCCCTGGAACTTCCCGCTGCTGATGATGGCGTGGAAGATCGGGCCGGCGCTCACTTCGGGCTTCTCGGTCGTCCTCAAGCTCGCCGAGGAGACGCCGCTCACGGCCCTGCGGATGGCCGAACTGGCCAGGGAGGCGGGCCTGCCCCCCGGCGTCCTCAACGTCCTGCCCGGCGGCGGCCCCGAGGTGGGAGAGCCGCTCGGGAGGCAAATCGACGTGGACGTGCCGTCCTTCACCGGCTCCGCCGAGACGGGTCGCCGGTTCCTTCGCTACTCGGCCGATTCGAACATGAAGGAGGTCGCTCTCGAGATGGGGGGCAAGAACCCCGCCGTGGTGCTGGACGACGTCCAGAACCTCGACCGCGTCGCAGCTCATGTGGTGCAGGGCGCCTTCTGGAACATGGGCGAGAACTGCTCGGCCTCCTCGCGGCTGATCGTGCAGCGACGCGTCAAGGACAGGCTCCTTCCACTGATCCTCGCGCACGCCCGCGAATGGCCCGTGGGCGATCTGCTCGACCCGGCGAGCCGCGTGGGGACGCTGGTGAGCGAGGCACATTGCAGCAAGGTGCGCTCGTTCCTCGGCGGCACGGAGAAGCTGCTGATGGGCGGCTCCGCCCGCGATGGACTGGTGGTGGGGCCCACGATCCTGGAGGTCGAGGATCGCAGCTCGCGCTTGGCGCGCGAGGAGGTCTTCGGGCCAGTCCTGTCGGTCATGACCGTCGAGAGCTTCGACGAGGCCATCGCCCTCGCCCTCGCCAACGACACCTCCTATGGGCTCGCGGCCTCGATCTATACATCGGACGTGAAGAAGGCGATCCGGGGGGTACGGGCGATCCTTGCAGGCACGGTGACAGTGAACAGCTTCGGCGAGGGCGACAGCACGACCCCCTTCGGGGGCTTCGGCCTCTCGGGCTTCGGCGGGCGTGACAAGGGGATGGAAGCGCATGACCAGTACACCCGGATCAAGACCATCTGGGTGGACCTCAGCGACCACCTCGACCAGGCGGTCTGAAGGCTCGTTCGCCGCCAAGCACCGCGCCGTGCGACTGCCGGTGCAGCCGGGCCCGGCCGGATGGAACGCGCTCCTCCCGCCCCGGACTCCGTAGGCACCCCTGAAGGCGGAGCGGACGGCCGACCTCGTCGTGATTGGCGCGGGATTTGCGGGTCTCTCGGCCGCGCGGCACGCGGCGCTGCTCGATCCGAGCCTGCGGATCGTGGTGCTGGAGGCAGGTGCCGTGGCCGAGGGTCCGGCGGGCCGCAACTCCGGCTTCATGATCGACCTCCCGCACGACCTCGCCTCGGAGGGTTACGCGGGACATGGGCCTGACAGCGACCGCAAGCAGATCGCCGCGAACCGCATCGCGATCCGGTTCGCCGCCCAACTCGCGGACGAGGAGAGCCTGCCGCTCGAGGTCTTCTGTCGTCGCTGCGGCAAGATCAACGCGGCGGCCACGCCGGGCGGCGATTATCACAACCAAGCCTTCGCCGACCACCTCGCCACGATGGGCGAGCCTTCGACCCCCCTGGACGCGCAAGAGATGAGCGAGCTGACGGGGTCCACGGCTTACACCTCGGGCCTTCACACGCCCGGCGCGGTGATGATGCAGCCTGCGGCCTACTTGCGGGCCGTGGCGAGTGCGCTAGGCCAGGGCATCACTCTCCATGAAGGCTCGCCGGGCTTGTCCTTCGCGCGCAGCGAGCCCGACGGGCGGGTGGAGACACCTAGGGGCGCGGTCACCGCTCCGCGGGTCATCCTCGCGGTGAATGGTCACGCAGAAAGCTTCGGCTTCTTCCGCCAGCGCCTCATGCACGTCTTCACCTACGCCTCGATGACCCGAGCCCTCACGCCCGAGGAGGTTCGAACCTTGGGAGGTCAGCCGAACTGGGCCGTGACGCCCGCCGACCCCATGGGGACCACCGTGCGACGCGTCTCGGGCAGCGGCGGCGACCGCATCGTCGTGCGGGCGCGCTTCACGCTCGATCAGTCGATGGAGGTCTCCCTCCGGCGCATCGCAGCCGTGGGGCGGATGCACGACGCAAAGTTCCGCGACCGCTTCGCGATGCTTGCCGGTGTGAACATGGAGTACCGGTGGGCCGGGCACCTTTGCCTGTCGCTCAACGGCGCGCCGGCTACGGGCGAGGTGGACGGGGGCATCTTCTCCGCCTGCGGCTGCAACGGGCTCAGCACAGTCAAGAGCACCCTGGCCGGAATGGCGGCGTTCGAGTTCGCCCTGGGCAACCCGGGGGAAGCAGCCGCGGCTCTGACCGGCCAGAACCAGCCGAAGTGTCTGCCGCCCGGGCCACTCGCCAGCTTCGGCGCTAACGTCGTTATGCGCTGGAAGGAGTGGCGCGCCGGCCGGGAATGAACGCAGAGCGCCGCGGCCTCTTCGGACTGGCCCGTGCGACCAAGCGGATGGATGTGTCTCAGCCCGGCCCGAAAGTCCTCCGGGTCCGTCTGCCGGGCAACGAGGGCCGTGTGACGGTCGTCCTCGATTCAGCCCGGTGCCACGGCGTCGGCTCACACGCCCTCGGCGCCGTAGTCCACCGCGACCGCCCGCGTCAGGCCGTGGAGGCCCGTCCTGGAGGCTCAGTAATTGCACGGCCGGGGTTCGAGGCGAGTCCCTCGATTCCTCCGACGTTGACGATCGCACCCTGGACGGCGCGCAAGTGCGACAGCGCTGCGCGCGACAACTGGAACTGCGGCTCGACTTTTGCCGCGAGCGAGGAGCGAAAGCCGTCGTCGCTCGTGACCGTCACCGGGCAGCGGCGGATCATCCTCGCATTGTTGAAAAGCAGGTCGAGGCGATCCAGCGCTCCGACCACGTGGCCGGGCAGGGTGTCCGCACAGGCAGGGTCGGTCGGGTCGCCGCGCAGATGAGCGTCCGACTAGATGCCGCTCGTGCTACAACTGATAGTCTTGGCAGAAGGCCCGCAACGAGTCCGGCATGGTCCCGTCCCGGAAAAGGGGAGAGGTGCCGGTTACGACCGGGGTCGTCCCATCGCCTCCGCGCCGAGAAGGATCGCGCACATGTCCACGACGTCTTCGGCCCTCCTGGGCGGCGTCGTCATCCCCATGAGGGACTTGTCTGGGCATTTCAGGACGATTCGGTCATCTGGAGGTGGCGGCGTCTGCCTTTCACGTCCATTGTCCGCACGATGTGGTGCGCAGTGGAGTGCAGCGCGCGGGCTGCGAATGCGTCCCTGTGACTTCAGCGGGTATGACCGCGCTCCCTCGGCCTCATGCCACCTGCGCAGTTGGCGAGTGGCGTAATGGCAGCCCGAAAGACGAAGGGCGCGTGACGCAGACCCACATGACCGGCAAAGACGGTCCGGAGCCGAACTCCTTCCATAGAGACCTCACGGCCTCCTTTTCACCTGTCCCTCGCGGTCGAAAAGAGTTTTGCAACTCCCCTTGCATGAACCTCGCCGGATCGGCTGGACTGCCGAGCCCGCCATAAGGCTATGGTGGCACTCAGCCGCATGTTCCTGACCGCCGATCGAGACCCGCTCCCATGCCTACGATCCGTCGCAGCGTGTCCTCTCTGGCCTCCCTCGCGACCTTCGAAGCCGCCGCGCGTCACGCGAGCTTTACGCTCGCGGCGGCCGAGCTAGGAGTATCGCAGGCCGCCATAAGCCGACAGGTCAAGCGCCTCGAGGATGAACTCAACACGCCGCTGTTCATCCGCTCCCATCGCAAGGTCGAGTTGACCGTCGAGGGCCAACTCCTGGCAAAGGTCGTGACCGAGGCATTCGGGCGCGTCGCGGAAACGGTCGAGGCCATTCGCCAGCCCTTGGCGGAGGACACGGTCATTGTCGGCACGACGATCGCGTTCTCGCACTTCTGGCTCGTTCCCCGACTGCCGGCCTTCCGGGCGGCCCATCCCGGAATCAAGCTCCGGCTGATCTCGGAGGACACGAGCTTCGATCTGCGCGAGGGTCGGCTCGACGTCGTCATTCGCTACGGCGCGCCGCCCTTCGCGGACGCCCAGAGCCTGGCCAGCATGTCGGACGAAGTCTTTCCCGTATGCAGCCCGACACTTCTCGGCCCGGTCGTGCCGCCCTCGGATCTCGCAACCATCCTGGGCCTGCCGCTCATCGGTCTCGAATGGCTGGACCCGGCTTGGCTCTCCTGGCCCAGATGGTCTGCGCTGGTAGGCTTCGCCGAGGCCCCGGTTCGCAGCGAACTCAGGTTCAACCACTACACGGACGCCGTCTATGCCGCGATGAATGGCGAAGGTGTCGTCCTCGGCTGGCGACGCCTCATCTCGGGTCTGCTCGACCAGAAGCGCCTGATCCGACTGGGGGACGCGGCCGCGGTCCCGTCGGAGCGCTATCACGTCCTCTCGCCGAACGGCCGCAAGCCCACCGCAGCTACGGGGAGGTTCACGGCTTGGCTGGTGGGCCAGTTCGGAGCGGACGCATAACCGCAGGTCATGCAAAGCCGCAGTTTTTCTGTCCGTCACAAGTCTGGCGCTGGCTCCTACCATGGAGCGGAAACTTCCTGACAAGGCGACCGCCGATGACCGAAGCCCTGAACACGATCGACGGTACCGCGGCGAAGCCGGCCCGAGAGCGGAGCGGGGGCCGCGACGGGCGGCGGGCCGAGCGCAGCGGCCCGCGCACCGGGACACGCGTGCCCTACATCGTCCGAGGCATCCCGCCCCATGACGTGATGTCCGAAGAGAACCTCCTCCGCATTGAGGCCGCCGCCGACCGCATCCTTGCCGAGACGGGCATCGAGTTCCGCGACGACCCCGAAGCGCTCGACTACTGGCGGCGTGCCGGGGCAGGGGTGGACGGCGTCCTCGTCCGCTTCCCGCCGGGTCTCTTACGCGATCTGCTGCGGACCGCGCCCGCCGAGTTTACCCAGCACGCGCGCAACCCGGCCAGCTCCGTCCAGATCGGCGGCCGGAACGTCGTCTTCGCGCCCGCCTATGGGTCGCCTTTCGTCATGGATCTCGACCGGGGGCGGCGCTTCGGCACGCTGGAGGATTTCGAGAACTTCATCAGGCTCGCCCAGGCTTCGCCCTGGTTCCACCATTCGGGCGGGACCATCTGCGAGCCGACCGACGTGCCGGTGAACAAGCGCCACCTCGACATGGTCTACGCGCATCTGCGGCTGTCCGACCGCGCCTTCCTTGGCTCCGTCACATCCGAGAGCCGCGCCGAGGACAGCATCGAGATGGCGCGCCTCGTCTTCGGGCGCGAGTTCACGGACGCGAACTGCGTCATCATGGGCAACGTCAACGTGAACTCGCCCCTCGTCTGGGACGGCACGATGACGAAGTCGCTCCGCGCCTATGCCCGGGCCAACCAGGCGGCGATCATCGTGCCCTTCATCCTGGGCGGCGCCATGGGACCGGTGACGAACGCCGGCGCCATCGCACAGGCCCTGGCCGAGACCATGGCCGGTTGCGCGCTCACGCAGCTCGAACGGCCCGGTGCGCCGGTGATCTTCGGCAACTTCCTGTCCAGCATGTCGCTGCGCTCCGGCTCGCCCACTTTCGGCACCCCGGAGCCGGCTGTGGGCTCGCTGGTCATCGGGCAACTCGCCCGGCGCCTAGGGTTGCCCTTGCG
>Ga0210040_10003279_pt1 | contig 22034 bp, 23 predicted proteins | sample CryGeyCG12114_NA_FD_185462 | JGI IMG/M metagenome (GOLD analysis project Ga0210040, IMG submission 185462) | Groundwater microbial communities from aquifer - Crystal Geyser CG19_WC_8/21/14_NA (SPAdes) (version 2) | ecosystem: Environmental > Aquatic > Deep subsurface > Groundwater | place: USA...
GGGATGTCGGCGGCCTACGAGGCGGCCGTGGCCGAGCTGTCGTCCTACCTGGGTGGCAACGGCTACTTTCCTTCTGGACTGCCGGCGCTGCGGGAGGCGCTGGCCGCCCGCTTCACGGCCCGGGGGTTGCCGACCTCCCCGTCGCAGATCATCGTGACGGCCGGCGCCCTCGGCGGCCTGGCCATCGCGGCACGGGCGGTGACCGCCATGGGGGACCGGGTGCTCATGGAGAGCCCGACCTACCCGAACGCGATCGCCACCCTGCAACACGCGGGATGCCGGATCGCCGGCGTGGACGTCGACGTGCACGGCTGGGACATCGGCTCGATGACCGCCGCCCTGCGCCAGGTCGCCCCGCGAGCGGTCTATCTGATCCCAGACTTCCAGCACCCGGCCGGCGCTCTGATGCCCTCGGAGCAACGGGCCGAGCTGGGTGCTGCCTTGCGCGCCTCCCGGACCGTCGCGCTCATCGACGAGTCGATGGTCGATATACCACTGGAGGAACAGACGATGCCGGCCCCCCTCGGCTGCTTCATGGCCGACAGCATCACCATCGGCAGCGCGAGCAAGAGCTTCTGGGGTGGCCTGCGGATCGGGTGGCTCCGCGTCCCCGACCCCCGCTCCGCCACGGTCATCGCGGCGCGGCTCTCCCTGGACCTCGGTGCCCCAGTCCTCGAGCAGCTCGTCCTGCTGCAGCTGCTCGCCTCGGAGAACGAGATCATGACCTGGCGACGAGCCCAGCTGCGGGAGTCCCGAGACGTCCTCGTCGCGGCGCTACGGGCCGAGCTGCCGTCCTGGACCGTGACCCCGCCCCGCGGCGGGCTCGCGATCTGGGCCGGGCTCCCCGAACCCGCGTCCTCCACCCTGACCTCCGTCGCCGAGCGACACGGCCTCCTGCTGGCCTCGGGACCGTCATTCGCGCCCGAGGGCGGACTGGAGCGTCACCTGAGACTGCCCTACGCGCTTCCCCCTGCGTCCCTGATAGAGGCAGTCCGTCGCCTCCGGCTCGCCTGGGACGAGACCCTCACGAACGGCACCCAGCACCCGGGCCGACGCACCCTCGTGGCGTAGCTCCGGCGAGCGGCCCTAGGCCGTGATCCACGGAGCACGGACGTCCGCGGGCCGCTTCCCGCGGCTGACCGATGTCGCCGGAATTGCCTCCCTCGGCTCGGACGCCGCCGCTGGCGAGGGCGCTCCAGCGACGGGCCCGCCTTGCTCGACGCATCGGCGGCGGAACGTCGGGCCACCGTGTGGCAGACCCTCGGCTTCCTCAACGCAGCCTTGAGCCCCGACAGCCCCGACGCCCTTGCACTGCTCCAGGCCCGCGCTTACGCCGATGACCTGATTGTCTACGAACTGGCAGAGCAGCTGCTCGACCAGCGGATCCCGATCGAGGACCTCGCATTCGACTCCGACCGGGCCCGCTAGCCACCTGGCGACACCGAGAGCCTGACTCACGCGGCGGGTGCCGGTGAGTGACGTGTCCGACGACCGACACAGCGACCCGTCTCAGAAACGCCCGTTAACGGACCGACCAACCACCTGACCGTTTCCGGGCCGACGAGGACTGATGGCACCGAAGGTGCACTTTGAATTCAAGCCACTGTGCTGGTGTGCAGGTCGCCGCCGCCTGGAGAGAAGGTCCAGCTGGCCAACAGGTCCAACGCTTGCCCCGACGCGGTCCCTGCTGCGGCGGTGTAGACGAACAGCGCCTGGTCGGGGTCGCCAGGCAGCATGAGCGTCTCGTAGTCGACGGTCAGGTCTCCAACGACGGGGTGCCGGAGCCGTTTGGACCCAGAGGTGCGCTGGTGGACGCGGTGCCCCTCCCACCATGCCCCAAACTCACGACTCCGCTGTCTGAGCTCGTCGACCAGTTCGCGCGCACCGCGGTCACCGGGGTCCCTGCCGAGATCGAGCCGGAGGTTCTCCACCGCCGCCCGTGCCTGCTCGTCCCAGTCGATGAACAGCTCCCGCGCCTCATCGGAGAGGAACATCCAGCGTGCGTAGTTCCGCTCCCGCGGCCTCAGCTGCTCGAAGTCGGTGAACAGAGCTCGCGCCATCCGGTTGCTGGCCAGCACGTCGGTGCGCAGTCCCAGCACGAGCGCGGGCCGGGGGTCGAGGGCGTCGAGGAACTGGTGCAGACCTGGGCGCGCCCGCTGCGCGACAGGTGTACGCCGCGCCCTGGCCGCGGGCATCGGCCCGATGAGGTGACCGAGGTGGACCCGCCCTGCGTCATCGAGGTCGAGTGCCCTGGCGATCGCATCGACCACGCCGGGCGACGGGGTGATCCGCCTGCCCTGCTCCAGCCGCGTGTAGTAGTCCGTGGACACCCCAGCCAGCAGGGCGACCTCCTCCCTGCGCAGACCGGGCACCCGCCGGATCCGGTCGTCAGCGGGCAGACCAGCACGTGAGGCATCGACGCTGCCCCGCGCACGACGCAGGAAGTCGGCGAGCTCCCGGTTCAGATCGGCCACCGGGACATCGTCGCAGGACCGGACAGCGCATCGCCTGGGTCGCAGAGTCCTAGGCAAGCCCGTCCCATGTCGCAAAAGGCCAGCTTGAGCCCCCTGTCTCGCCCGGCCGCCCTCAAGACTTGAGTCATCCGACGGCGCTGGGGACCGCACGGCGCCGGTATCGCCCGAAGGAGCACCTCATGCCCTACCCGACCGACGGCCCGGCCACCTGGTTCGTCACCGGCACCTCCCGTGGGCTGGGCCTCGAGCTCGTGACGCAGCTGCTCCAGCGCGGCGACAACGTCGCCGCCACCACCCGGTCGACCGAACGCCTGACCGCTGCCCTCGCCGACGTGGACACCGCACGGCTGCTCCCGCTGACCGTCGACCTCGCCGACGAACCGGCCGTGCACGCCGCCGTGCGGGCGACCACGGACCGCTTCGGCGGGCTCGACGTCGTCATCAACAACGCCGGGTACGGCTTCCTCGCCGCGGTCGAGGAGGTCAGCGACACCGAGGCCCGCGCGATGTTCGACGTGCAGGTCTTCGGAGTGTGGAACGTGCTGCGAGCCGTGCTGCCGGGCTTCCGCACCGCAGGCGACGGCCACATCATCAACGTCTCCTCCATCCTCGGCCTGACCTCCTTCCCCGGTTGGGGGCTCTACTGCGCCGGCAAGTACGCCCTCGAGGGAATGACCGAGTCCCTGGCCGCAGAGGTCTCCGGCATGGGCATCACGGTCACCCTCGTCGAGCCCGGATACATGCAGACCGACTTCCTGAGGCCCTCCTCCCTGGGCCTGCCGGCGGGGACGACGACGGGTTATGAGTCCATCCGGGAGATGACCGCCGCGCACCAGGCGATGCCGGGAACCCAGCTCGGCGACCCCACCAAGGCCGCCGCCGCGATCATCAGCGTGGCCGTGTCCGGCACCGCGCCCCTGCACCAGCTGCTCGGCTCGGACTCCCACTCCCTGGCCACCGCCAGGGTGCAGAGCCTCACCGCAGACATCGAGGCCAGCCGAGAACTGGCCATGACCACCGACATACCCCAGGCCTGAACCACGTGGGTGGGGCCGTCCGCATCGCGACGGCCCCACCCACGCCGCGGCACCTGACGTAGCCCGGGTGCGGAGTCGAAATCATGCTGAGCGCCACCTCCGACGCCAATACCGCACGCCAGGCAGCCTCAGGTGCGGCCACCAGCGCCTTGTGGATCATCCACCGTTCTAGCGAGGGACCCAGGTTGAAGCACGAGGACTGACCAGAACGCCCAGGACTGGCCACCAGCCGACCGTCCTGGGCCGGGGGAACGAAGAGTGACTAGCGGAAATCGGCCGCGTCACTCCGCGTGACCGAAAAGGGTTTCCGAAACTGCGGCCCACAACCACCGGCGTTTCTGGGCCTCTCCGCACACCCCTTGACTCTTCGGGCGTTTCCGCAGGTCAGCCGACGGGTCAACCGGCCCAGAACCCGTGCCCGGAATCAACGGCCCGAATCTCCGGACCACTGACGTTTGTGGGCCGCTCCCGCTAGCCTGCGGGCGTGAACATGGTCGGCTACGCGCGGGTGCCTCGAACAGGACCCGGCGCTGCAGCACGACGCGCTCACCGTCGCCGGGGCGGTGCGGATTTTTACCGACTACGCCGCCGGCGCCACCGCCACCCGCCCGCAGCTCATCGCTGCCTGGACTTTCTCCGACCCGGGAACGGCACTCGCCGCGCGACGGATCGACCTGCTCGGCCACTCCGTCGCCGAACTTGAAATGACACGCCCCGTGTGACCCGTTCGGATCGGCGCGATCAAGCAACGAACCGGACGGCAGAACCATGAGAGTCGGCCGCCCTTCCGGCCCAACCCGCCCGCCTACCGCAACTCAGTGCCGACCTCACTGGACCCACAGGGCCGCCGGGGAAGCTTCGATGCAGGAGACGCCGGGCCCGCCGATAGCGATACTGTCGCAGTGGCCATCCAGGTATCCCTGCAGCAAGTCGTCGATCGTTACGCGCGAGCTTTGAGATCCCCGAACCTAATGCTCGAACTCTTCCCCGTGCCTCGCGCACAGGGACGACCGAAGAAGAAGTTTCAAACAATCAACCCCGCGATCGTCCTTGCATCAGTCGCAGCTTTCGAAGGCTTCGCGGAGGACTTGATCGCCACGGCTCTCTACGCCGACGAGCACCCTATGGCCTACATCGCCAGCAACAGTCACCTGTCAAACCCGACAGTGCGCCAGCTGGAGAGAGACCTCATCAAGCTGTTCGACGTACCTGCGACTGCTGCCGCCGCTGGTGGCTTCGCGGTCACAATTGTCGCCCCGCCCGCGACCAACTCGACGACAAATCTCTGGAATACTAGTTCGATCCGTTGGAGCGAGATTCTCGACCAGGCCGACGACTGGATGCAGGTGAGACACAACCTCACCCACGGCTTGGCTACAGGTCTCGAGCCGGAGCGCTGGTCCGGACCCGCCAGCCGTCGCGATGACGCGGGGCTGGCAACGCGAGTTTTGACACCTCGACCTCAAGCAAGCGGCCCAGACAAGTACTCCCTCAACCTCTGGGGTGCAGTGAGCTGCGCGCGCATCTACGCCCGAGCGGCGGCGCGACTCGCCGAGGTGCTGGCCGCCAAGCGGAACGAGGTCATCGACACAAGTGGGGTGCCTGACTTCTCCAACGTGTGAACCATTCGTCGGACGCTGTGGACCCGGAAATGGGGGACGTGCTCTAAGCGTCCTATTGGCCCGACCGCTGGCTTGCCGACCGCGACGCTGACAATCATCAACCACATTGCCCAATCCGTCTCGAACCTCGTTTCCTAAAGCGGGTCATTGCGACTGCCTAGCGAACCGGATCTTTTTGTACATAGGACGAAGCGCGATTGGAGCTTCGAGTTCCTCTTGGGAAGGTGACCTTGCCAAGACTTCTGGCACTTGCGCGGCCCGCTAGCGTGCCCGACATGGACGCTTACGGGCTAATGAGCGCTGTAGGTACGCTGGCTGGGGGTGCGGGCATCTTGACGTATGGTGCCGATCGGTGGCGGGCACGCCGGGACCGTCAGCTTAAAGAGCTCGGCAAATTCCGGCGGGACCTACAGGGTGTGGACGTTCGAGGTAAAGACCTTACCTTTGTCCAGCCGATGACGGAACTAACCGAGTCGCTGCGAGAACTGGCGCGTGAAGCGCACATCGCCTACGTCTTGCTTGGTACCCGTGACCGGAAAGCGCTACAGTCACTGTTCGACACGGTGCACGGATGGGACTACTTTTATATCCGAGGCGAAGCCGAGAATCACTCAGATGAACTCGCAGACTTCATGTGTGACCTGTCGCAGTACCTCAGCTATTCGGTGGACTTCGGCTATCGACGTGCCTGGCGGTGGTTCCGACGTAAGCGGACCACGCTGCCTAAGCGCCCTTCGTCTTGGCCCTGGCCCTTCGAGCGCTGAGGCTCGCCTACCTCGCGCCGTGGCTGCTGCATCTGCTTCACCCGCTAATAAAGGACGTTATTAGCGGGTTCCTGTCCGGACCCTTGATTTAGCGTCCCGGATGGGGGCAGCCGACGTCAGCGCAGCCGTCAAGCCGGCGGGTGGCCCAGCGGCGTGGGCCGACGTCGCCACGGTCGACCACGGCACCGCGGTCGTGTTTGAGAAGCTGCAGCCCGTCATCGCCGGGGCACTGGCTCGGGTGCCCCGGGACCGCGCGCCTTGGGGGCGATGAAGGTGCAAGACCCAGCGGAGTCGGCCTCTTGGTCGGCCAGACGGACTTGGGGCTGGACAGGGAACCTCCGTACACGGAGGGAGTCGCCTGACAACACCAGGACCGTCGCCCTAGCCAGTTGATCGTCGGGTGCACCCGCACCGGATCGACCAGCAAACCCGATGACCCCGACCGCCAGCGCAGTCAGCGCCACACCGCGCGCGGCAGTCACCCGGTCGGGTCAACTCGCAGTAACCGGCGGCCTATAGATGTTGCGGTTGCTTCGTTTGCTGCGTTTGATGGGACGCAGCGAGACGGGAGGCCCCTCGGCCCGCTGACTGATCAGGAGATCGCCATGAGTTCTCTGCTGGACCGACCGGTCATGCCCGATGCCGGCGACATCACCGCCGCCGTCGCAGCACTTCCGCAGGTCAAGGACTTCCTGGCCACCCATCCCGGGCGTGAGGTCGTCCGCCTGGTCGTGGATGACGAGCACGGGGATTCCCTCACCGTCCCCCGCTCGGCGGTCGAGCTGCTCGCCCGCGTGCTGGCCCACATGGCCGCAGGACAAGGCGTCTCGATCGTTCCCTCTCAGGCCGAGCTGACCACCCAGCAGGCGGCGGACATGCTCAACGTCAGCCGCCCGTTCTTGATCGGGCTGCTGGAGCAGGGCGTGATCGACTACCGCAAGGTCGGCACCCACCGCCGGATCGTTGCGGCGTCCCTACTGGAGTACATGCGCCAAGACGACCGCAAGCGCCGCGGCGTGGCCGATGAGCTGACCGCGCTGGCTGAGGAGATGGACCTCCGCTAGGTGGCCACCTTCACCGTCGTCTACGACGCCAACGTCCTGTGGCCCAACACGGTCCGGGACCTGCTGATCCGCGTGGCGCAGGCCCGGCTGGTGCGCGCCCGGTGGACCGACCAGATCCTCGATGAGACGTTCCGGACGCTCCTCGCCAAGCGACCAGACCTCGACCCCGACCGCCTGGCCCGCACACGGACGCTGATGAACGAGGCCATCCCCGACGTGCTGGTCACCGGCTACCAGCCGCTCATTGAGGTTCTGGAGCTCCCCGACCCGGATGATCGGCACGTGCTCGCCGCCGCGATCAAGGTCGGTGCGCAGCTGATCGTCACCAACGACAAGGAAGACTTCCCGGCCGACCGGCTCGCCCCCTGGGACATCGAGGCCTGCAGCGCTGACCACTTCGCGCACGCGATGGTCGATCTGGACCCCAAGCGGGTCTTCGCGATCGTGCAACAGATGGCCGACTCGCGCACCCGGCCACCGATGTCCGTCGACGACGTCCTCGCCACGCTCGAGCGCAGCGGCCTGGTCGAGACCGTCGCAGCACTGCGGTCCTGACCGCCGCCCCGCCCCTAGCCGACTCGTTGACCGGCGTGGGACGACGACGCTCGCCAGATGCGAACACCATCGGCCTCCAGGACCCCGGTCCACGAGCGACCTGGTCGACGGTGCGCCAAAGCCCTCGGGCGTTGATCAGCTCGGTCTTGTCGCCCCTTGAGAGTCGCACTACATGCCCAAAGCTCTTCGCTGCGTGACGAAGGCGCCCGGTGCGGCTCATGCGGCTTGCAGTGGGGCACCGCGGGAACCAAGCCCTCCTCGTCACGGCTCCCAGACCCACAGCCGGATGCGGTGACGCCGCCCGTGCACGGGCTGCCCGTCAGGGCGCCCACTCCCGACTTCCCATCCGTTGACGTCAGCCCACCAGGCGACGTCCCCAAGCAGAACGCCAGCGTCCGACACACCTCGTGCACCCACGGCCCGAGAACTCGTGGTGACGCGTTCCTGCACGTTCCTCCAGACGCTGAGGGCATGAGCAACAAGGGAGCCCCTGAGAACCGGGCTCAGCGCCGGGAGCGAGTGCGCCGGCGGCGCGCGGGCCGCGAGTGCGCGGAGGAGCGACAAGATCCGCCGGCGGACGAACTACCGGCACAGCCCACAACGGCCGGTCGTGCGAGGCGTGCGGCAGCGACCTCTTGCGCCTGGTGCCACGGCCCGATCACCCCGCGGTCCCGGGGCCCCATCCCCAGGTGGTGCTCGGCGACCTGCCGGCACCGCGCCTGGGAGCAGACCCGGGCAGCCAGGTCAGGCCGGTCCGCGGTGGAAGTGGTCGAGCGGGTCGTCGTCACCCCCGGTTCGCCGGCGCAGCCGAGAGCGCCGCGGCACGACGAGTGGGCCGGCGTGCTGCGAGACCTCACCGGGCAGATCGACCGCGGGCTCGTCTACGACCGGGAACTGCTGACGGTCGCCCGCGCGGTCGACGAGGTCATCGCCGCGCTCCGCCGTCGCCCCCACCGCAGGTGATGCCGCGCTGCGGTTGCAGGGGTGACAAGCGGGGGTGACGTGGCTGTCGGCGCCGAGTGGCAGCGATTGGGGCTGGTCGACGCCTGCTCTGCGGACCGGCTGCCGACATCCGCAGCCACCGTCCATCACCGGGAGACCGTCATGACCATTCGACTGCTGACCACCGAGGAGGTGGCGGCCCGGTTCCGCACCAGCCCGGCGACCGTCCGCTACTGGCGGCACATCGGAATCGGTCCGGACGGCGTCCGCGTCGGCCGGCGGGTGCTCTACGACGAGCAGGAGGTCGACCAGTGGTGGCAGTCGAAGGTCGGCGGGGAGAAAGCCACCCGCATCCACAGTTGACCGCGCAGCGCCGCCACGTGTCCGCTCCATCGGGCAGGCTCAGCCGGACACGCTTCGCCCGGCACCTCAATGCGACCCGGACAGGAGGCCTCTGCCGTGGACGGCTCCATCACCCGGATCACGCTGAGCGACGGGTCCTCCCGCTACCGCGCGCGGTAGCGAAACCTCGGCGGCCGCCAGCACGAGAAGCGCTTCGTCCGGAAGCTCGACGCCCAACGCTGGCTGGACGAGGCAACCTCAGCGATGGTCACCCAGACCTGGACCGCACCGGAGCGCGGCCGGGTCACGGTCTCGACGTGGGCGGACCAGTGGCTCGCGGCGCAGACTCAGACCAAGCCGAGCACCCGATACCGGTACCTGGGCCTGCTCCGCACCCACATCCTGCCGGCCTGGGGCAGCCATCGGCTGGCCGACGTCACCCACGCCGAGGTCGCCCGGTGGGTCGCCGAGCTCCGTGCGAACGGTTCGGCGCCGGCCACCGCGCGTCAGGCGCACCGCGTCTTCTCGCTACTGCTTGCGCTGGCCGTCCGCGACGGCCGCATCCCACGAAACCCCGCCGACCGGGTGCCGCTCCCCCGCGTGACCCGGGACGAGCCGCGATTCCTGAGCCGGGAGGAGGTGGAGCGACTGGCCGAGGCGGCCGGTGCCGATGGTGACGTCATCCGGCTGCTCGCCTATACCGGGCTGCGGTTCGGCGAACTGGCCGCGCTACGTGTTCGCCGCGTCGACTTCCTCCGCCGTCGGCTCACCATCGCCGAATCGGTGACCGAGGTGGCCGGCCGACTGGAGTTCGGCAGCCCGAAGACGCACCAACACCGCAGCGTGCCGCTCCCCGCTGCGCTGGTCGGTCCGCTGTCGGCGCGATGCGCGGACAAACCGGGCGACGCCCTGCTGCTGACGACATCCGCCGGCACCGCACTCCGGCTGCGGAACTGGCGTCGGGTGGTCTTCGACCCGGCCGTCCGCGAAGCCGGGCTGGCCGACGTCACCCCACATGACCTTCGGCACACCGCCGCCTCACTCGCCGTCGCCAGTGGCGCGACCGTCAAGAGCGTCCAGCGCATGCTCGGGCACGCCTCGGCGGCCATGACGCTCGACGTCTACGCCGGCCTGTTCGACGACGACCTCAGCGATCTGGCTGCCCGGATGGACGCCGCGGCGCAGCAGGCCGCAGCGAATCGTGTGGGCGTCTTGTGGGCGCGACCTCCAGCCGACCACCCCGAGAACGGGAAACGCGCAGGCCAGCGTGGTGGGCCCCGTGGGGATCGAACCCACAACCCGCGGATTAAAAGTCTTGACTCGCCGACTTTTCCCGCTCGTCGCCGGACTAGGCCTCTGAGCAGGTCTTTACTGCTCCTCGTTCACCTTCATTGCCCCTAGGAAACCTGTGTTGACCACCGATTCTGGTGAGTAAAATAGGGGTAAGGTGGGGCGCATGGGACGGCCTCCGCTGGCTCTTGGAACCTCCGGCGCCATCCGTTGCTACCGCACGGACAGTGGCTATCGGGCGCGGGCGCTGACCCGGGACTACGACGGCCGGGTGAGGACCGTCGAGCGCAGCGGGCGCACCAAGACCGCCGCCGAAACCGCGCTGAAGTTGGCCCTTCGAGATCGCGCTCGGATCAGTGCCAGTGGGCACATCACCGGTGACAGTCGCGTGTCGACGTTGGCCGACACCTGGTACGCCGGGCTGACGGACCTGTCCCCGGTCACCATGGAGGCCTACCGCCGCCGCCTGGACGTCCAGATCCTCCCGGCGTTGGGCCAGCTAAGAGTCCGCGAGCTCAGCGCCGGCGTCTTGGATCGACACCTGCGGGCGATTACCGCGCACCACGGCGTCGCCACGGCCCGGATGTGCCGCTCCGTCCTGTCGGGCATGTGCATCCTCGCTTCCCGACACGATGCGCTGCAGCACAACCCGGTCAGAGCGGTCAGCCCGCTCGGTGGCAAGGCGCGGAGAGCGCCGCGAGCACTCACAGTGGTCCAGCTGCGCCAGCTGAGCGCGGCCCTGACGTACGACGACCGGGCGATCGCCCGCGACCTTCCCGATCTCGTCAGCTTCCTGATGGCCACCGGATTGCGCATCGGGGAGGCTTGCGGCCTGACCTGGGCCGCTGTGGACCTGGACACCGGGACGATCGACGTGCGCGCCGCGGTCGTCCGCATCAAGGGCGAGGGACTGGTGGTGAAGAAGACCAAGACCGACACCGGCGCCCGGACGCTCGTCCTGCCCAAGTGGTGCGTAACGATGCTGCGCGACCGCGTCGATCGCAGTCATCCACTTGATGTCAGTGGTCCGGTGTTCCCCGCACCGCTGGGCGGCTGGCGGGATCCCTCCAACACCCAGGCCGACCTGCGCGCCGCGTTCGACGCGGCTGGCTTCGACTGGGTGACGTCCCACGTCTTCCGCAAGACCGTCGCCACCCTCATGGATCAGGCCGGCCTGTCCTCCCGCGCAGCAGCCGACCAGCTCGGTCACGCAAACACGTCTATGACCACCGACGTCTACTTCGGTCGGAAGCTGCCGACCACCGGGGCCGCTGCTGTCCTCGAAGCACTGAGCCACTTGCCGTGACTTCACTCTGCGCCCCCACTGTTCGCGGCGCTCGGACGTCTTCCCCGGGTAGCCCGGCCGGTTGCGCACATCGAATGGCTGCGACCGCGGTTCAGCCGAGGTCCCGTTCGTGCAGCAGAGATCGGAGCGCCAGTACCCGTCGCGTGTGGTGCTCGGTCAGCGCATCGACGATGACGGCAGCACCCAGCCAGGTCGCACCCGACTCGGCCACGAGCCGCTGCGCGCCGAGCGCTTGACCGCCGGTGGCGACCCAGTCATCGACCAGCACGACGCGATCGCCAGCCCTGACCAGTTCACGCCGGAAGCCGAGATGCAGGTGACGATCGTGGTAGTCCGGCGGCGTAGTGGTGGTCAGCCACTGGTCGCTATCCGTGGCCGGCGCGGGGTTCTTGCGGACCTCGACCAGTCCGACCTCGAGCTCTCGTGCCACGAGCGCGCCGAGAAGCACCCCGCGTGACTGGACACCGAGCACCACGGTCGGCTACTCCTCGCTGAACAGCCCGGCCAGCGCGACGCCGAGGTCACGCAGCAGCCCGGGGTCACGCCACCACCCCGTCACGTTCGCGTAGGAGGTCTCGTCCACGTGGTCCCACTGCCACGCGAACGCAGCGGCCAAGCGGTCTCGCAGGTCGGTCGCTGCAGGCATGGCCGTCATGGTGCCGGGGGCCGAAACCGGCGGTCATGACCGCGCCGCGGACTCGCGGCCACGCGCCCCACCCGTCACCCGAGGGGTCAGAGGCGCGGGTTGACCGGCTCCGAGCTCCGACTCCAGGGCGAGGACGGGGGCCCCAGCGACCGCCTCCCCGCAGGTCTTGCCGGCGTTCCGAAGTGGCTAGGTCGGCCGGGTCGACAGGTACTGCAGGTCCAGCACCGGTGTGTTGCGGCTACGCGCGTAGGAGAGCTCTTCACCGTTGAGCACGTTCGCCTCCACGGAACCGACATCCTCGGTCTGAGCCGCCTTGTTCACCGCCGGCTGCACCCACAGTTCGGCCAGCGCCGTCCACGCCTCGCGCTTCCGCACCGGATCGCTGGTCGCGAGCACGGTCTTCGCCGCGCGGGCGATGCCCTGCTGAACGAGCGCGTCGATGCGCTCATCGTCGAGATCCGCCCCAGGTGGAAGCAGTGGCAGATCCGCCTCGTTGAGGAGGGCCAGCACGGTTAGGGCGGGCGACTCCGCGTCGATGTCCGGCACGGCCTCCAGGCGGAATTCCGCCACCTTGTCCAGGCAGCGCCCCTCGTCCGAGTTCTTGTCGTGCTTGTCCTTGATGCGGGTCAGGAACGGTGCGAGCACTTCCACGACCGCGTCCGGCAGCGCCGGTCGGGTCAGGTACCGCGCGACCGCGTCGGCGAAGCGGAGTTGTTCCTCCGAGGTCTCAGGCCGCCCGAGGCTCTCCGCTCCGACCAGGACGCTGCGCTCCACCGTGGTGATCAGCGAGAGATCGACGACGCTCTGGTCGTCGAGCCAGGGCAGCGCGACGTAGCGGGGCAGCCGGCCTCGTCGCGCCTGGCTCGCGATCTGCGTGTCGACCCGCAGGACCGGTGCCACCTGGCAAGTCCGCTTCTCGGTCGTCGTCCGTTGCAGGTCGCAGGTCTGGGTGAGGAGCACGATGTCGTCCACGACGTGCGGGGCCATCACGAGGCCCTCGGTCATGCCCAACTCCGCGGCGGTGTCCGCGACCTCCGCGCTGAGCGGCGCGGCGGCGTCGCCGATGACGACGCAGGCGTCAGCGACGGCCAGGACCTCACCCTGGATCAGCGTCGCGACGACGGCGGCGCGCTCGAGCGCACCGCCGTACTCCACCTCCTGCGTCATGACTGGTTCGGGCGTCTCCTCGGCACAGGGCGGCCCTGTAGCGAGCTGCGCCGCGACGGGGCCTGCACTTCGACCGTTGCCGGTGTCCCGGGTTCGTCGCGGCCGAGAAGGTCGCCGGCGGACACCGTCGACAGAGGCACCTTGCGCGTAGGTCGGGAGGCCAGCGCGAACTCGTCGAGCGGGCTCCGGCCGCGGGCACCAGGTTCGGTCAGGCGGATGCGGGTCGCGGCGGGTTCACCGCCGCCGATCCGATCGACAAGCGCAGCGAACTCCACCAGCCGGGACATGTGGGTCCCCGCAACCTGCGCGCCGGACAGCCAGTTGTGGATGGTTCGGCGGGAGACGCCCAGGGCGCGCGCGACATCACCCCAGTTCAGCTGAGCGCTGCGCCGGACCCGCTGCAACAGACCGGACACGGAGCGGTTGTCAGTCGTCGACGTTCCCTGCGGCGGGACATCCGGGGCTGTCCGAGTTGTGGAGACGGCCGCGCGCAGCACCTCCGCGTCGGCTGGCATCGGCACCGGCAGCGTCCCGAAGACCGACGCACTCGCGATCAGACCGGCCACCACGTAGGCGCGTCGGGGCTGACGGCGCACCGTCGGCACAGTGGTGCCCTGCGGCGCCGCGAAGATCGACTGCTCGCGGTCGCCCAGCAGCTCCAACGGGGGTGTCATCGAAAGTCCTCTGCCGCCGCGGGGGACCCGATGTGGTCGTCCTGGAAGGCGTCGGTAGTGGCCCACCGGAAGAACGCGTACGCCGCCTCGCTGTACTTGCGCAGCCGCGCCACGAGGGCGTCCGGATCGAACGGGAATCCCGCCTGGGCCGTGTAGGCGTCCATGTCCAGTACCCACGACTCCCCCGGCAGGGGGGCCAGCGCGGGATCGAAGCCGGCCTGGGGCGGCAGGAACCCCGTGCGGATCTGCAAGACGTCCTCGCTTGAGATCTTGACCAGCGAGTCGGTCACGCTGTGCTGCAGCTCCAGTTCGGGGGCGATGTGCCCGAACAGGACCTGCAGCGGTGCGGCCACGTACTCGGGCACCCGCGCGAGCGCCGCGCCGGACAGACGGTCGATGTAGCGCAGCCCGACGCGGTCCACCACGGGCGGAAGTGCCGTCGCAGCGACCGCGCGGAAGACCTCGAGCGCACGCTCGCAGAAGTCGTCGCGGGATTCGTAGTCGCTGGTCTCGAGCGCGACTGCGGTGTCGGTGAGGGTGACCTGCCAGGTGCCGCCCGGGTCGGCGAACGTCAGCACTGCCGCGGGCGCCTGCGGGGCGGGGACCGGCTGGCCGTTGATCACCAGCGCCGGTGGGATGGCCCGCCGGCGCACGGGATAGCGCCCCAGCGCGTCCGCGATCTGGGCTTCGGTGGCGTCGGTGACGAGCGGCGGGGTGCGACTGAACTGGACCTGCGTCAGGACCTTCGCAAGTGGAGCGGCGTGCAGGTGCACTTCTTGGACAGGGTTGAGGCTGAACTCGGTCATGCCCATCGCCTCCATCTGCGCTTCACACTGTACTTCACACCTTAGATCGTGACAACGTATCGGCATTCCGCCGGTGGTTGTTGAGTCCGGCCGCGCATCCCCCGCCTTCGGAGGATGGTCCGACGACCAGAGTGCTTGCCGTCAAGCTGGTCGGGACGGGCGCACCAGGTCTCGCGCCAGGCACGGGACCGTGCAATAGGTGTGCGGCGCTGGATGGCGTGCGGCGCGACTAGCGGGTAAGCGACCTGGCCGGGCGGCAGTCGGAATCATCGGCGTTCGGATCGGGTGAGCTCGGCGCTGGTGAGCAGGCGCGGTCATCCGAGGCAGCGCTCCGCTCCTCGGCGGGCCGAGCGCGGCCCGGGCACCAGCGATGCTAGTAGGAACCTCGGGCGACCTTCCACCGTCCGAGCCTGACGGGGAGCCATCGGCTAGCGCCAGAAGTGTGCTCCTACGACTACGACCACTACGACGATCACGAAGATCACGGCCATGTCGATCCACCAACGCCGCGATCCCACGGGTGGCTGTTCGGCGGGGTCGCGGACAAGACCAAGCAGGTGAGCGAGCCGCCACAGCCTTCCGTGATCCGTTTCAGTCGTCATAGGCCGGAGCGTATGGAGGCCGAGCTACCTGCCGCGAGACGCCGGCGCCTTATTCCCCCGAACGAACTGCTCCTCCTTATCCCTCAAACCGCTACCAAGCCGGACCGTCGCCTGACCTGGGCTGGCCCCTCGAACCGTTCGCGGAGTCTGGCTTGCTCTCCACAGCTGACCTCTCGCGGCCGTGGGTGGTGGGCGAGGTGGGCCGAAGGTCCGTCCCACAGTGAAGCGGAGCGCCCTTCCGGCAGTGCGCACGCCCGTGGTCATCGTCGGCAGGGGCCGAGCTCTCGTGCCGGCGACGGGCGCTCGTCCGCAGCGTCCACCGATTCATCACCCCCGCTCGACCCTCGCGATGTCGCGCGCCCCCGCTCTCAGCGCGCAGTCGAGCCGAACAGCACCGCGGGCCGCTGATCTGCGGGGTGACGTCGCCGTGAACGTTCCCCGGTCACCTTGGGCGCACCGCGTGACCTGAGGCTGCAGGAGGTGGACGGCGATGATGTCGTTGCACAAGCTGTCGGCCGGGTCGGGGTACACGTACCTGACCCGGCAGGTCGCCGCTGGCGATGTCACCGCCCGCGGCCGGGGATCGTTGGGCGCCTACTACGAACAGCGCGGCGAGTCCCCCGGCGTGTGGCTGGGGTCTGGGCTGATGTCGCTGGAGGACGGCCCACGCGCGGGAGATGCGGTGTCCGAGGCGCAGATGGTGGCCCTGTTCAGCCGCGGCTCCCACCCCAACGCCACCATCCGCAGTCCCCACGCTCCGCCCGGGGCTGACCCAGCGGGGATGCCGCTGGGGACGCCGTTCATCGCGAGCGGGCCGCGGGTATCGGTGGCCGGGTATGACTTGACCTTCTCCCCAGTGAAGAGCGTCTCCGCGTTGTGGGCGCTTGCCGACCCGGCCCTCGCCTCCCAGGTCGAGGCCGCGCACACCGCCGCGGTGGCCGACACCATCGGCTGGCTGGAACGCACCGCGGTCTACACCCGCCTGGGCACCGGAGGTGTTCGGCAGGTCGATGTCACCGGTCTGCTCGCCGTCACGTTCACCCACCGGGACTCCCGCAATGGTGACCCGGACCTGCACACCCACGTAGCCATCTCCAACAAGGTCCGCACGGTGGATGGTCGGTGGCGGGCACTGGATGGCCGCGCGCTGCACGCCGCGGCGGTCGCCGCCTCCGAGCGGTACAACACCCGGCTGGAAGCGCAGCTGGTCCACCGGCTGGGCGTCACCTTCACCGACCGGCCCGCCCGCCCCGGGACGCGCCCGGTCCGGGAGCTGGCCGGCGTGCCCGCCGAGCTGCTCGCGGCGTGGTCGACCCGGCGGGCGCAGATCACCACCGGCCACGCGCAGCTGCTCGACCGGTTCCGCGCCAGCTACGGACGGGAACCCACCACCGCCGAGCGGCATGCGCTGGCCCAGCAAGCCACCTTGGCGACCCGACCGGCCAAGCACGGCCCGCGCAGCGAGTCCGAGCAGCGCCGCACCTGGCACACCCAAGCCGAGCAGGTGCTCGGCGCCAGAGCCGCCGGGCGGGTCGTCGACGAAGTGCTCCACCAGGGGCCCGCCGTACCCGGCCTCGAGCCGGGGTGGGCGAGCCGCGCCGCCCAGAAGGCGGTGGTCACGGTGTCCGCGCAGCGGGCCGTGTTCACCAGCCACCACCTGCGGGCCGAGCTGGAACGCCTCGCCCGCACTGACCGGGTACCCCTGCACGCCCTGGACGCCGCGATCGATGAGGCACTCACGGCCGCGATCTCGACCGACCTGTCACTACGGCTGGACCGCGAGCCCGCCCAGGGCCGCGACCTGGCTGAGCTCGACGTCGTCGAGCCGGCGGGGCTGCGAAGGCGGGACGGGTCCAGCGTCTACGTCACCGCGCACACCCAGCTTTACACCACCCCGGCACTGCTGGGCGCCGAACGGCGGATCCTCGCCGCCGCCGGGGGCACCGACGGCCATCGCGTACCGGCCGGACTGGTCGAACTGGCTCTACTGGAGTCGCGGCTGGCCGGCCGACCGTTGAACGCCGGGCAGCAGGCGATGGTCCGTGAACTGGCGACCTCCGGACGGCGGGTGCAGGTCGCGCTCGCCCCGGCCGGCACCGGCAAGACCACCGCCCTGGGCGTGCTCGCCGCCGCCTGGACCGACGCCGGTGGCACGGTTCTGGGCGCGGCACCGTCGGCCGTCGCCGCCTCCGAGCTCCGCGCCGCCACCGGGCACCCGGCGGTCACCCTCGCCGCAGCGATTCGGGCGATCGACGCCAGCCGGACCAGGGGCATCCAGCCATGGATCGCCGGGGTGCCGCTGGGCCCGGAGCTGCTCGTGCTGGTCGACGAGGCCGGCATGGCCGCCACCACCGACCTCGCCGCACTGATCGACGCAGTCACCGCCACGGGCGGGTCGGTGCGGCTGATCGGGGACACCACCCAGCTGTCCTCCCCCGCCGCCGGTGGCATCCTGCACGACCTCGTCCGCGCGCACGGCGGGGTGCAGCTGGAGACTCCAGTCCGGTTCACCGACCCCGACGAAGCCCGAGCGACCCTGGCCATCCGGGCCGGTGACCCCGCCGGCTTGGCGTTCTACGCCGGCCGCGGCCGCATCCACACCTCAGATCTCCAGGACCCGGCGGACGCGGCGCTGGCCGCATGGACAGCCGACCGCGCCACCGGCCGCGACAGCCTGCTGCTGGCCGGCAGCAACGCCCTGGTGACCGAGCTCAATGCCCGGGCCCGCGCCGCGCGCCTGGCCGGCTGCACCGGCCCAGAGCAGGCGGAGGTCCGGCTGCGCGATGGCACCGCCGCCTCCGTTGGGGACGTCGTCCTGGCCCGGCACAACCAGCGCGACCTGACCATCACAGGCACCGACTGGGTCAAGAACGGTGACCGGTTCACCGTCACCTCCCTCACCGCCGACGGCGGACTGCGCGTCCGGCACGCCCCCACCCGCCGTCAGGTCACCCTTCCCGCGGCCTACGTCACCGCACACCTGCAGCTGGGATACGCGGCCACCATCCACCTCGCCCAAGGCGCCACCGTCGACACCACCCACACCCTGCTGACCGGCACCGAGACCCGCGAACAGCTCTACGTCGCCCTGTCCCGCGGCCGGACCGGCAACCACCTCTACGTCACCCCCGGGCCAACCGAAGACCGCGACTCAGCGCACCCCACCCTCACCCCCGCCCAGCGAGACGGCAGCGGACCCGCGGACCCCCCGGAGGTGCTGCAGGCCGTGCTGGACCGCACCGACCAAAACCCCTCCGCCACCAGCACCCTCGCCGCCGCCGCTGACCCCGGCCGGCGACTGCACACCGCCGTTCAGCGCTACCTCGACGCCCTTGCCCAGGTCCAGCAGGTGCGGCCGGGCAAGCGAGCCGCCGGCGGTGGTCCGCTGCCCTGGCTCCCCCCACCGCCCTCCGACGACGGCGAACTGGCCGAGTACGTCCAGCACCGCGCCGACCTCGTCCACGCCCTGGCCGCGACCATCACCGCCGACCACCTCCCAGACACCCCCTGGGCCCAGCAGCTACGCCAGTCCGATACCGACCTGGCCCGGCGGCTCGCCGTCTGGCGCGCTGCCACCGATGTCGCCGATCACCCCAGCCCGATCGGCCCGCCCGAGACCCCGACACCCGAGCAGCGCAACAAGCTGCGAGCGCTCATCGCGCCCCATCTGCCGGGCCACGACGCCCTGGACCCGAGCCCGGACGACGGGCAGACCCACATCCAGCGCCCCAATAGCGCCACAGCACGAAGCTGCGCGCGGAGCCTGCACGTCAGCCGCTGACCCACCCACCGCAGCCGCCGGCCCCGTGCGTGCGCGAGCGCTCGGGCACCCCTCGTCAACTTTTCGTTGGCGGGGTGTCACCAATCCGCTCCGAAAGGCGCCTTTACCAACCGGGAGAGCCCTTGCGTGGCCAGCTCGTCAGTTCACCGTTCGTCCGTCTACCCGCGAAGGAGTCACCGTGACCGCAGCCAGCCCCCGCCCCAGGTCCACCGCCGGCGACCAGCTGCACGACGTCCACAGCGCCGCTGACTACCTGCGCTGCGGACCGCGCCTCATCTACCGACTGGTCGCTGAGCGGCGGGTGACGTTCACCTACGCCGGTCGCTCCCTGCGCTTCTGGCAGACCGACCTCGACGCCTACCTCGACGCTCGCACCGTCGAACCGCTCAACCCACCGCTGGCCCGGTGAGCGCGCTCGTCGGGTGACCCACCCTCTGTGAGCCCGGCATGTTGGCCTAGGTCGGCCCGCTGATCCGCCGCGCGGCGCGCCTATGCCCTGCGCACGACGGGGGTCTTGCGGGAGAGCGAAAAATGGGGGTAAAGCGTGTTGGCCGCCGCCCCGCACTGCGTTAGCGAGTTCGTCGCGCGCCATAACGCCCGCTCAGACGCTTACAACGTGGGCCCCGTGGGGATCGAACCCACAACCCGCGGATTAAAAGTCCGCTGCTCTGCCAGTTGAGCTAGAGGCCCGGCACGCCCATCGTGCCATCGCCGCTGCCGCGGTCCGCACGGCTCACCAGACGGTGAACAGCACGTACAGCACGACGGTCAGCAGCAGCGCGACCAGCAGCGACCCGAGGCAGCCCAGCCGGCTGGCGGGGAGGTTCACCGGCGCTCCCCCGTCCGGACGGCGCGCCCGTGCAGCCCGGTCAGCGGACGGACGTCACTTCGGCGAGTGCCGGTTCGGCAGCCGGCCGAACGCCCGGCCGGCCTCGTACTTGATCTCCAGCCGCTCCTGCGCGCTGGCCGTCGGGCCGCGCCGGGGCTCACCGCTGTCGAGGTCGAAGGCCGACTCGTGCCAGGGGCACACCAGGCAGTCGGCACCGCGCACCTGCTCGACGCGGCCGTCCGACAGCGGGCCCCCGACGTGCGCGCAGGCGTCGATGAAGGCGTCGACCCGGGCGCCGCGCCGCACGACGGCCAGCCCGATCGGCGTGCCCTGCCCCTCGCCGGTGCGCAGCGTGGGGCGCCCGTCCGGGAGGTCGTCCAGCGGGCCGAGGTCGATCCAGTCGGTGGTGAGCTGACGGGCCTCGACGACGGCGTGGTTGGCCCCGGAGGACTGCGCGTACGACATGTGCCCACCGATCGCCGCGGAGCCGCCGGCCAGGCCGAGCCCGCTGTAGGCGAGCACCCGCCCCAGCGTGCCGTTGCCCTTGGCCCGGGCGACCAGGGAGCCGACGTAGAGCCCGAGCGCGGCGGTGTTCGCGACGGCGTGCACGGCACCGAGCCGGCGCACCGCGTCGTCCTGCTCCGACCAGTCGGCTGCACCGGAGAGCGCAGTCGGCACGGCTGCCGCGATGCCCGTGCCGATGAGCAGCGCGGCGGCGGGGCGGGCCGGCTTGATGGCGTCCAGGACGCCGGCGGAGACCCAGGTGCCCACCGGCACCTGGGCGAGCACCGGGTGCAGCGGGTGGCCCAGCCAGGTGCCGTGCAGCAGGTCCTTGAACACCTTGGGGCGCAGCACCTTGTTGACCGCGGTGCGCGCGGACTCCAGCGACTTGTCGAACGACGACACCTCGGACAGGCGGTCCAGCACGGCGAACAGGCTCATGAGCGAGCCATACCCCCGTCGGGGCTCGCCGGAACCGTCGAGCTGGGCGCCGGACGGCCTCCCTCGGGTGTCACCCGAACGGCCACCGTGATCAAGTTGTGACCACTCTCCGTGACCATCCTCACGGAGGGTGCGCGCGTCGCACCGGGAATCCACAAGCGTCACCGACACTTGACCTGAGAGCATCGCCGTGCTGCCACCGTGGCCGCACCCACGATCCCGGAGGATCCCGTGACCTGCCCGTCCCTGCTGCGTCGCACCGCCCTCGGCGGAGCGCGGGAGGGGCACGCCCAGCTCACGCAGGGGTTCCGGCTGCTGTCGGCCCTCCGGACCCGGCTGCACCAGGACGACGCCGGTGCCCAGTTCACCCGCTACGTGGTCGTCGGGGTGGTGTCCAGCGCGCTCTACGCGGTCGCGTTCATCGGCCTCGCCGGCCTGGGCGACCAGCCGGCGAACCTGGTCGGCGCCATCGCCTCCACGCTGCTGGCCAACGAGATGCACCGGCGGCTGACCTTCCACGCCGGCGGTCAGGTCTCCTGGTTCACCGCGCAGTGGGAGGGCGGCGGCCTGGCCGCCGTCGGCCTGGTGGCGACCTCGCTGGCCCTGGCCGGCGTGCACGCCCTCATCGGGGACGTCGGCACGGTCGCCCAGCTCGGCCTGATCGCGGCGGTCACCGGTGCGATCGGGCTGATCCGCTTCGTCGCCCTGCGCAGCTGGGTCTTCTCCGCCTCGCACGACTGACCCCGGGGCGCCCCCTCGCCCCGGCCGCGTCCTGACCCGTCGCGCGCCTTCCCCGCCCTAGGCTCCGGCCATGGCCGATCTCCTGCCCCGCCGCGCCCGGCTGGCTACCGGCACCGCCGTGGCCGCCCTGCTCCTGCTGCCCGTCGCCGGCTGCAGCTCCGACAACGTCGACTGCTCCGGCAAGACCTGCACCGCCACGCTCACCGGCGACGGCGCCACGGCCAGCATCCTGGGGCACGACCTGGCCTTCGCCGGCACCGAGAACGGCCGGGCGACGGTGTCCGTCGGCGATGCCACCGCCTCCTGCGCGCAGGGGGAGAGCATCTCCGCCGGCCCGCTCTCCCTCACCTGCACGACCGTCACCGAGGACACGCTGGAGGTCACCGCCTCGGTGGGCTGACCGGTCAGCCGGCGTCGGCCACCTCGACCACGACGCGCGAGGGCCCGGTG
>Ga0210040_10003280_pt1 | contig 22030 bp, 8 predicted proteins | sample CryGeyCG12114_NA_FD_185462 | JGI IMG/M metagenome (GOLD analysis project Ga0210040, IMG submission 185462) | Groundwater microbial communities from aquifer - Crystal Geyser CG19_WC_8/21/14_NA (SPAdes) (version 2) | ecosystem: Environmental > Aquatic > Deep subsurface > Groundwater | place: USA...
TAGGAAGGGAAGAATTCTGCTAGCTAGGTAAATTAATCTTAAGAAAATGAATAAATAAATGACCCCTATAGCAAAATGACTAACTATAGCTATATAGAAGAATCAGCTGACAAAATTATTCTTCACAGGTTGGATATATTTTGTACTTGCTACCATCTTGTTTTCTTTTGCATTTTTTGCGTATCACGTCTTTCATTGATACATTTAAAAAAATTCCATTCTGATTTTCCCTATTAGTGGTTTGGTTCCCGTACTGCTTTGTTTTCCAAATGAAACGATAGTTTTACTTTCTCCCTATGCCTATGGTACTAAAAGTAAAGAATAGATTGCTTTAAATTGTCTCGTACATTGCGAAAAATTGTATGTATCCCCAATTCAGCATACCTCTTTTTTCGGTAGCGGAAGGAAATACTATAACTAACTAACAAATTAACTACTGATGATGGCTCGGCTTTCTGCCTATCTATCTCATGTGAATGAATATGTATCTCATATACAACACACTAATTGGTAATAGGAACCGACAGGGATGAAATTAGTATATTAGCTGTTACTCTACACTATGACTATGGTTGTAAATGTGAGCCGACTAACTGGACTAACTGACTGAGTGCATTTCCACAGTTAGTAGTGTTGAGAGGATGCTAGCTAAACAAAATAGCTCCTGTGTACGCAATGGCATTATAAACGACTGAATATTATGACTTGCAAATGCAAAAGTTGCCCCTTTTCGTTTCATTTGGCTGACTGGCTGAAGGTAATGAAATCCCAAGCTGTAAGTAACCGTGTAAAGTAATATTATTGGCTTTCTTAATTAGAGAGGAAACCGCAACCCTTCTCTCCAAGTAGCACAATAAGAAAGGAATAAAAAGGACGAACCTAGTTGGCGCAGAGTAAGTAAAAGTCTCAAAACTGAAATACACACACGGGTAAAATGGAGCGGGGGGAATATTTCCTCTGTGAAAGAAAACTGATTAAGTTCCAAAGTCTTCATAAGAATTTCTAATTACGACTTCTTAGTGGCTCTCCCTCCGTCTATCTGTATGCATAATTTTTGAGCTGTTTTCTACTGCACCACAGGGTGAGTCCCACAATCTAGTCAGTCAACCACTGACTAAACAGACATACATACCACTGTGGTATAGAAATATCCAAAAGAATCATCATTGTTGGGAGCCCGCTCATTCTTTGAGGGTATCATCATTACGAGACGTTTGGGACCCACTCACTGACTGCCAGTGCAAAAGGCCTCTCTGGCTACGACCATATAATTTGACTCTAATGCAGGCTGCCACATTACATATTTTGGGGAATACCGGACTGAATACGGAACTGAACTCCACGTTTCATTTGGCTCAACAAAAGAAACAACAGGGTGGCTTTGGCTCTAGTTAGAGGAGTATCACATTAGTTTTACAGTTGTGGTTTCTGTAAATGATAGAATTTCTCATAATCGAGCTCATATTTCTTCAGCTACAGTGGTGCTAACTGACTAACTAACTACTGAGCTAATATCTTTGCTTGTAGGCAGTATTGCTCTGCTCGGCTTAATTTGTGGAGCCATATGTGTGTGGTGTGGAGTGCTTTATGTATCTATGTTTATGTCTCTTTTAGTGGCGCGTAAAAGCATACAGTTACCGTTTATTAAAAAAAATTCAGTTTGATTTTACAAGGTAGGTAAGAAGTACGTAAAATCAAATCTGTTTTCTAAACCGCCAAACTTTATGGAACCGTTCAATTTTATGTACTTGTTTTCTATATAGCGGTAGCTACTTTACGGAAATGCTTCCTTTATCTGCCCGTTTAGTCTATGTCTAAGTCTATGTGTGTAACTGGTACTAACAATGTTTATGCTCAACCTGTTTGTCGCTTATTGGGCTAAAACTCTGAAAAATAATTCATTTACACCACTCAGGTATATGCACCTTAAATATAAGCTCCCAGCGCTCAAGTTGGACTATCATCAGCGAAAAGTGGAAAAATTTTACATAGGGTTAAATAAGTATCTGGCCAAACTTGAAAAATCGATGAGGGGAAAATAAATTTATACGATTTTTTCATGTTAAATTTCACAAAAAAATTTCAAAAATGAATCCCAATTCACAGCAACATTTTCTACAAAAGCTGATAAGAAAGTTTGAATGCTTGACGCCAATATTTTTGGGACGACGGACTTTATAATGTATTTTAGTGGTTAAAGGGTTGAGCTATTATTGCATACAAATTACTTCAATGTGTTTTTAATTTTTTAACAATCAATCAAAACACAACAATGCTTAATATGACCTTAGTTGTCTGTCAGTCAATATCGTACGCATAAAGATTTTTCCCATCAACGATTACATACAAATAAGCATAGTATGTGTAAGCTAAACTCATAGGTTCAATATTTTCTTACAGTCAGAACAAAAAAAAAAACAGAATTTTTTTTCAGGGGTTGCTATTATCAATGCTTTAGTATGTCAGTTCATCACTGGTTGTTTCATTCCATGCATAAATTCAGAAATCCATGCTGCCATACAACCATAATTGAGTACTCACTCACTAATTAGTGTACATTTTGTGCACTGCACAGTGGTTGAGTACATGAGCCATATTGGACTATCCACATAAATACAGACTGCGTTAAAATTTTCGTATGGATACTATAAATTCTTCAAGCTTGAAACACGTATTGAATCCAAGTGATAATTGCGGCAATTTGTTATGTTCATGTTCGTATTCATATGCGGGAGAATTCATACACAGTGTGTATAATTGCTCTCCTTATACTCATTTCTAAGGCCCAGTAATTAGATAATGCCTTTGTACATGCATGGTCACAATAATGCAACGGACTTTACCATCTATATTTCTCTATACTTCACAAAATATTATTCACGGTAGGGTTTAGTTAGTAGGGCTGGGAATTTTCCCAATCATTACGCTGTCATCGTCACTTATGAATGTAATGTGCTGCCGACACATTGGTCCTATTTATATAACCAAACGTTCTATTATTTAAATTCGTGCGGGCAAGCCGAATCTGTCGTAAGGCAATTTTAACGTTTTTTTAGATTAAAAAATTACTGTTTTGAAACATCCTGGATTTTCATGGACTGACAAACAACATCTTAATATACAGATTAATTTAACCGAAACATCTTACTATTTTTAAATCAAAATAAGAGAACATCGAATTTGGACTTACCTTCATAAGCTAGTAGATAGAGAACGGATACGACCCACGATGAATTCATTTTTATCTGCTGATTTTACTGTTTGCACCAAGTACAAATTACAGTCTGAAATTGATTTTTTTTTACAAATTTGCCGAACTAGCAGTCTTTATAATCATACTATTCTTAGTTAGTATAAACTTTTTCAGTTAGAGTTAGCTCTGGATTATCCTGGTTTCTTCAGATATCCTTGATACTGAAAACAATTAAAGCATCCCATTAGTTTCATGACCAAACCCAAGGTCTCTATAGAGACCAAACAATCCATCTTGGTAAAAGGTCGCGCAATACTCTACTGGTCAAGCAAAGTTGAATTGAAAAAAATAAGCACACAGAACTCTGTGCATTCTTAACCTTCCCTCATTATACCATAACTTGTTGCCATCCTAAGTGCAGATGCGAATGAGAATGAGATGAGCTTGCTTATTTTTATATTACAATATATCATAGTATGGCTTCATCTTTTCGGTGATCTTCGGTTATCTGGCATTGGTTGTTTCGTTGTCAACAAAAGGTCGACAAATAAATTGTTTTAAATAATATTTTTGAAGACTGAGAAAATGAGCAATGAATTGTTGTTGCCACAACATTTCACAGATTTATTGATTTAATTTATATAAATCGACCATTTATCGGGGATAGCTGAATAACATGGGAAAACTTTTTTAACTTTGAAATGAGCTATGAGTCTGATGGGAATTTCATGATTTGATTTTACTAAAAAACAATTAGACAAATTACATTAAATTACAATTATATTGGATTTTTTGTGAGCTCATTTAAAAAAATTTGCTTGACCAGTGGAATATTGCGCGACCTTGTAACAAGATGAATTGTTTGGTCGCTATAGGAGCCTTAACCAAACCGTTGACACTAAATTAATACTTGTCAGCAATCCAGAGTTCTTGTAAGCATGTTTTGTACTCACTCACTCAGTATTCATTTACTCTCTAACAAAACGTAGACCCTCATCATTGCAACCTTTTTACTCTGTCTATTGAGTTAGCTCACACTTTATTCATCACAATTGCACATGTTTTACCCATGGATGGAAATGCACACAATTTGAATGAGCTTTGTTTTTTACCAATAGATCCACTAATATTGAAAATTCTTCCAGGGAAGAATTTTATTGCATCACATCTGTGTACACTTCTATTGCACATCCATTCACATGGTTTCGATTCATTCCTGGCGGCTTCACATGACTGCTTTTCTCCCTTGCTTTTATACTTTATGTCCACATTTTATAGCAACTTGTAAGATATATGCTAGTACTCCCATCGATATGTGCGGCTACATTACTTGCATACAGTTGCATTGTACAGACACAGACCATCAAATTTTATTCCCAACCCTATCTCAAGGAACCCATCTATGCATATAATAGTGATAATAATCAGAGCACTATTGGTTGATTTGATTCAACGACCGTAATACTCATAACGCTATGTTCATAATAGTCTTAGAACTTCGCTCCTAGCTTTTAGGTGCACAACACGCTATGATTTGAAAAGTGAAAGTAAGTAAGTATAAGTAATGTTCTTATACACTGACTGCACTACACGGTATTTGTTTACACGTTTGCACACATTTGTGTCCACCTGCTGATCTCTAGGTAAATATTTCCCTTCCTTATGCAAATACAAATTGTAGAGACACAATAACTGCGAGATAAATTTAGTCAAATTGAGCCAAAAACTGGCCTTCTTTGTTAGCTAGTAACTCAATAAGCAAATAAAACAACTAAAGCTGCTTTTTATTACCAACGACATAAAGACACTATAAGGCTGACGATTTTGACTGCCTTAAAGAAACACACAGTAATAGAATTCTTGCATGCCATTTCTACTCACAAATGGATGAACTGACAGCTCCATTTACTTTCATACTGTGATCAATATCTTTTAGTTGTTTCTAAAAATGCAACAAGGGTTCACTCCAAGATAATATCAACTTACTCTACTGGCTCACTATTATATAAATAATCCCAAGGTGCTAAGCTGGCTGGGAGCAAAAAAAACTATACATTTCACTCCTTGCATTTCAATCATGAATATGCTAGTACTTGAGATTGGATTCCATTTTATAGATCCAATATCCTCAATTTACGTGTGTTCCTTTCAACCATCTCTCTTGTACATGCCCATATTGGTTACAATCACATACTGGACTGCATCACTTGCTGGACAGTAGTAGTGGCGGAAAAAACAAGGAAGAGCTAGAAACCAGTAATAACGCAGACTTATTCACTACTCAAGCTGCACTTTTCTATTGCACACGAGTAGGTAGGCATTACATTTTTTGTGTGAAGCAAACCAACCAAGCAGTCATCTATCTGCTTTTGTAGTCGGATTTCCTAGATTTTAGCACTGTGAGCAACCACTCACTGTGCACTATATGGGAAGAGGACCAGGAAAAATTCTCTCCCCCCTTTCAGCCAGTCACTCAAATGCACAATTTTACTTTCACTACACAAGAGTGCCTATCTGAAGAATTGTGCCAGCATTACTCTTTTCCAATTCCCAAACTCACAGCATTTGTGTGTAAAAAAAAGAGCAGAGGAGCACCCTTGTTCCAAATTGCAAAAGTATGTGTAGAACTTTCTTTGCTGTAGATGTAATCAGCCTTACAGAAGAGAAAAGTAGCCTGTGATTTGAGATTAGCTCTAGATAGTGGGATCTGTATGTCTAGGATGGATATGAAGGCTGCTAATTCTCGGCCGGAAGTGTGAGCGTATAGTACACACAGTATGCATATTGAGCTCACCTATGTAATAAACTGGGAGATCTCTCTGGAGACTAGGTAGAATCTTATGTTCCAACGCACAATGCCCCATTGCATTATTTGTGCATACGTCTCTGTGTGTGTGTGTGTGTGTCTGCTGATTGCTCAAAGAACTCACACAACAGTCAGTCGTCAGTTCCAATAAAATAGCAAATTCAGTGGCTATTTGGGAAACTCAGTGAGTCCGTAGCTGGCTTAGGACGTAAACTATTCTTCCTAGGTTTATTTTTTATGAGAAGCTTGCTGATTTTCTAATTTAAGGAGCACTGTTCCTGGAAACTTTTGTTTTCAAATCAACTTGCCATCTGCACAGTCATTGGTAGCTAGAGCTGGGCTACTGGATCCTAGAATCCATGCATGAGATAAAGCCTAGTGACATTTTATTGTTTGATATGGTGGCTGCTGTAGGTACAGAGCGTACAATTTAATTTCTTTTGGTTTAGCTCGTACCATTTGGGAGTTAATGAATTCAAAATGAAAGTGAAGCTGGGGAGGATAGTATATTTAGCACTGGTAGTGGAGATATGAAAATCTTAGTTAGATCACAGCAAGGATTGAAATATATCTACATGTAGAGAAATCCTGGAGAAATCCACTGGCAGAGATGGCAAAAAAGCGAGAGTTTGTTTTCAATCACATGGACTGCACTCGAATAAACAACGATCACTGAGGGCAAACAAAAACTTCTGAGAAGGGAAAACTTGCGTGATTGACTATTAAGGCCAACTTCTGCTGGCTTTTAAGGGTTTTTCAACAACCATTTTAACTTTACTCAGCAGCTAACTACTCGTCTTTGGGTCTATACCCAATCGACCTGTATAAATGATGGGTGCATTACGGCAATAAAGAAGAGGTAAGAAATCTTTTGAATAAACGAATGGATTAAATGACTGACTATAAGAGTTCCCAAGCTCAGCAATAGAATAAAGAAAGGGCAAAAGTCGTCTTATTTGTGTCGTCCGATAAATATGTCTTTCTATATGTCTTATTCACTGTCTGAGGTAAACAAAACATTACTTACCCATACATTTCATTTATTAGATATTGTTGCTCAGCTCAATCTCTGACTATAACGTTTTTCCTCGTTGTTGATTTTATATTGTCATGTCACCACAAACACAAATTACGCTCCAAAGAAAATTGCCACAGCTCTCACATTAGACTTGACTTTTTTTATTGAAAAAAAATGACATATAATGTGTCAATTCTCGAATGAAAATTTCACCAAAAATATTTGCATTGCCCAATTCACGTTTTTATTTGTATTCTATAAAAATGTGATATGATTTTTCAAGTTGCTTTCACCCGATGATAGGTAATGGACCTGAAGATGTCAACAACTAAACTTGGTTCAAAAAGAGCAACCTTGTTTTATAGTTTATCCTGTGCACAAAAGATACAGTGTATTCTAGTGCTGAGCTGCACACACTAGATAAAATGGACTCGACTGGTACATAATATACTACCAAATAGAAAGCATGTGCACGATTCCTTGGCTATTGTGAGCCAAGATTTCGAAAGGAATATCCTAACCCAGTCAGTCCTTCCAAATAAACCCAATGGTTTTGTGTCAATTAATAATCATCGTAGCTGAGTGAGTGAGTAAGTTTGAAACACATGGGGGTCTAATATTCGATAATTGCTTCACTTGTAGTAGTTAGCAATGGTGCTTACCAGCAATCCAAAAGTATGTAACCCGCCTTTGTCAATAAGAGTAATCCACACTCCATAAATGCTCTAATAGCTAATGATAATTATTGAGCGATTTGGTCACAAACTGCAGAGCACTCACTAACTATTCTCACACACTTGTGCACAGCTGTAACTAATATTATAATGAGTAATGTAAACGACAGAGTTATATAGTCAGTCAGATGGAGAAAACTGTAGTTCGTGCACTTTTACTCTCACGAATGTTCAATAGGTAAGTGAGCAAGAAAAAGTATAATCACTGGCTGAAACTAAACATATAAACTGCAACAATATAACTAACTTACCAACTATGCATCCGAAATGATCATGATGTTGATTACTTTAAAGTGTACAGGCATCTGGCATGGCCAATATTTGGAGATATGTAGTATGTGGCCAGATCACAACAACAAGATAGATGAGGGTTGATCCAATAATTGGATAAACCACTGTGTTTTTTGAAGTGTGTATGTCTGGCTTCACTACGTCTCAGCAGTGCCAATGGATATCTGCTGGATGATAAAAGGAGACTCAAAAGGAAGAGGTGTAATCAAATATTTGCAGTTGTAGAATCAGTAGAATGTACCACAGTAGTAGTACCAAGTTCTCCTCTAAAACCGCGTGTGTGTGTGTGTACATGTGTGCTCATGGGAAGAGAATGGAATGGTAACTGATGCGGGTTTGGGTGAATTCCCTCCAAGTTATATGCAAGGTAAACTCCAACTGGCTGACGGTTCCTCTCGCTTTTCGCTCTGGGGAAACTCTCTGTATGTTTCCGTCAAGGATTGCTAGCATGCACGCAGAAACATGGAGAGTCTTACCACCCTAGTTAGGAGTGAGTAGTAGTATATACTAGTAAGGAACCTGTGTTTGTCCACAAGTAATTATTGTGGGTGTACCGGATAAGAAGTAATACAAGTAAGAAATGTTTCTTGAAACTCACGTGAGCAAGAATTGCCTTTCAGTTTAGTTAGTTAGTTAGTTATTAACTCATATTTGGGGAGGAGATTCATGATTTTGGAAAACCAACAGAAGAAAACTGTAATTTGAGTTCACACATTGTGGACTAAGGATGTAATGTGTGATTTTGGTGTAATTGGCTTGTGGTGGAGAAAAGTGCGTGAAACTTGATAGGTTGAAATTAGTGCACTATGTTGGGTGTAAAAAGAGAGAGGACAGGGAACTGTGATTGTACACATTTTGTGGTAGATAATGGATACAAGGGGCAATGTGAGTACAGGGTGGATAGATACTTGAAGTGAAAGTAGGTGGCAAGATATTTATACATGAGCTGCATGTATAGTTGCATATGGGACCATGCACCTAAGTATGGTTAAGTTAGCGTAGCTGAAATAAGTGCGGAATTCTCATTCTATTGACTGGAATAATGCTTTTGTAGTGTTGTTGGGCTAAAATATGAGGAATCTATCTTTCAAATTTTTATAATTACAGGAATGTTGACGAAATAAAGGGAAAGTTTAATTTATTTCGTATTAACTGATTGTTATTATGATGATGATGGGTATTTTGAGTGTTGGTATAAATAAAAGTTTATCATTTCTTTGTATGAGTGGTGGTTGAATAAGCAAAATCAACTTGGGTACATACAGAGTTTGAGTTAGCAATAATTTGTAGGAAAAATGTGGAAAACTCAACTCACTATACATGCATGTGTAGAGCAAACATACTATATATTAACTAGACTACTAGATTTTGCTAGGTTAATACGTATATGAGAAACAATTTAGTCGCTCCTTTGATATTTGTATTGATTCCGTTGAAGCATTCATTTCAGACTCATAAAAGGTCTGGAGAGCATTTTATTATGTACCTACTGGTGTACACAACATTCTTAGCAGGAGCAGTACAGTATATTCTACATTTTCTAAAATTCACTCAAAGCAGTTGCACTTTATTCTTGACTCTTTCATTTGTGGATTTACATATACCCTCATCTTGGCATATTTCTCCCTCCATCCATGTATGTATGTTATTTCTTTCCTTTCTTCTTTTTTCTTGTAGCTCTCATCCATTTTTATGTTGGCATCATTTCAGTCCAATCCATTTCACTTTATTCGTCCATTTATCTATTCACTCATGATATGATGAATTTATGAGTTGCACCAAGGTTTGTGACTCCATCAACTGAATACTAGTGCAACAATTTGTAGTTACTCACGTCACTGTTTATATGTATGTTTTGTGTGCTATCATTTGCCATGGTTTGCTAGCTCTTTTTGTGCCTTCCTACACTTGAATATAAGCATTCTAAGCTGCACTCAACTTGGCTGATAGACATACTTTTAGATGAAGAACTATGCAGATATAATTATCAGAATCAATTGGGAAGATTTCAATTAAATCTTGTACTTGAAACAACTGAAATGAATACTTTGGGTTAGGATGCGATAACGATACTTTTTTTTATGCAACTGGTAGTCATACAGAAAGTACAGTTCTTGAAGGCTTTGCCATTTCTTTTTTTTCAGAATTTGTATGAGCCGTAGAAGATGTGCAATGTGCTTTATTTAAGAACCTCCCGTGGGAGTATTATCAGCATGTATGTTTGAGAGAAAGTCGACAAACCGTAAAATCTGGCTTCATCTTTCAAATATGCAATCTTGATGGCTCTCAAAAAAGGTTGCAGTATGCATAAGTAGCGTAAGTATTCACGAGCATGTCTATTGTATGGTAGAATAACCATGTATCAGTTGTTAACGGCTGTATGTCTTCACCAGTCAAGTTCATGGTAGAAAATGTTACCCATTATTATTATTATGAGCTCTGAATTCTAGCACACAAAAAGTTGTCCGAAAACAGGAGAGTCTTATCATCATGGCTGGCTAACTACTATGGTTAAGTAAAAAATAAAAATGATTCCACCAAATGGGATGGAGCAAATGTTTATTTTTGCGCACACAACGCAAAAGTTTTGAACCCCTCGTTTATAATAATGGAAGCTGACATGATTGAGACTCGTTAATATGGTCGTATGTATTATTTTTAGTCACTCTGTGATTGGTTTGGTGGGACTCTTTTGACTGTTGTTCATAGATCAGGGGAAAGTCAAACAGCTGGGACCGTCACGGTCATTACAATGATGAATGTTATAAAGTGAACAAGAATTGTGGAAGTTTCAATGGAAATATGTCACTCATATAGAGTGCGTGTGTCTCGTAAATTGAAAACAATGTTGACGTTTAACACGAGCAAAAGCTGGCATCATGTGAGTTGATCTAAAGTCATATTAGGAGTGATGCCCTTGTCCTCACACACAAATATCGACTCATATAGTAGTTGTATGTATGCCATGATAAACTGATATGGTATTTCATAGATTAGAGGAGAAGTAACATTAATATTAGTAGCATAGTGTGAAATTGTATCGTCAAAAGTGGCCATTCTGCTGACGTTCTTTTTATTTCCCCTTATCGGATAACCTGATTTTGCACTGCAGATTAGTAAACCACATAAAAGCTGGTACCTTTTTTGCAAATAAATCAAATGCAAAAATGGAATGGCAGGACTGGACTGTATATTAGCTGGAGTTGGGATATTTTTAAAAATAAAAATGAAAATAGCTTGTCTTTAATTTATTGGACAAAAGAAAGAATGAGAGCCAGAAACTGACTTACTAACTAACACGGTGGAGTGTAAATGATATAACTAACTATAAGCGCTGATGCCGCCACCCTTTGATCCGTAAAAATAGTAGTCAATTTCAAAATCTCCCTGTTGTCTTCTCAAAAGTTCTCCTTGTGCATTTGTTCTGTTCAGAGATTTCTAATGGACAGTCCTAATGGGACTCTTAGGTATCCGTTTTAAAAACTTTTCCTCTAAACTTCGAGTGATGCGTCTAGTTGCGTCAGACAAGAGGAATTGAACATCTTACATAATGTGAGTGCACCCACGTAATTCTGCAGAGCACACACACACACACACAGTATACAGAGCTCCAGCAATCGTAGGAAACAAGATGAACGCACAACATGCTGTACATAAACTGAAAAGAGGTCATTTCAACTTTTTTCTGTACCCTCAAATGGCAGACCTCACGAACTGAAGACTTACTTTGTTGAAATGTAAACTATCGTCTTGGGGGTAGTCTCCAAATAAGCATTATCATTTAATACATTTCTCCATATGGTTAGATGGGATGTGCTAGGCTGGACACAAACCATAAAATCACTACACCATCTACTTGTCTTGTTTTCATTCTCTTATCTAACTATATCTGCATGTATGCACATATACGTAATAATATGCATACGATACGAGTTAGTTGGTTAGTACTATAGTGGATAATGTTATGCTTGTGGTATTCCCTAGTATGCAAGGAGAAAATCAAGGAATCAATAGCTGCGTAGCTATGTATACAAATTTACTTAGAAGCATTTATTATTAATTAATTTGTTTGCTATACAAACTTTCAACCCGTTGACTGCTTACTTACTTGCTTAATTTGGGGTTCATGTCTCTAATACAGAATATTGCTCTGTGCTTTACGAGAGGGTTAGGAACATGTGCATTATATTTCAAATGGATGCATTCATGAGGAAACCAAATGATGGCTCAGATATGGTGGTTCGGTAATAGCAGCATGCTTGCACAGTATAGCAGTTTTTGCTGTCAGTACCAACTGCTAATCCTAGTTTTTCACCATTCTTTGGCTCATAACTTGGGCACGGACGCACATTTACACATCAGCACCCATGTGGACTACTGGTATAAACCCAAACATTATTACCGTCAATACGAGCTATTCCGTATGGCTATTATTCTTATCCACTTTCTTGGCTGCATGTGGAATAAACTTAAATGCCCCCTTCTGTTTTTAAAACAGGGACGTATTTAAACAAATTACCGTTTTGTGGTATCTGTTTGAATTCATTTGGAAAGTAAATACCAATGCATGCATTTGCAATTGCATTTCGTAATACTGATGCCCGAAAATACTCACAAACAAAAGGACGTTGTCCTCAGGTATAAGTTTATATGAAATGGAGAATGATTGAAAATAACAGATAAAATGACCGAGTAGCAGGGTAATGGGAAAAGTGGAGTTTAAAAAATCCTGGCCCATGAAAATGAGTGTAACCAAAGCTAAAATTGTTATTCATGGTTATGGAAAGGAAGGAAGCAGCTGAAGCATCAAAGGTAATGTGTCGTAATGTAAGGTAATGTGATGGAAATGGGGAAATTCTCTGTGTGAGCATAGTATAGACGTGTGTGCAGCTCTGAACTCACTTGTGTACATAAGACGGGTGCGTGTGTGTGAGTGCAGTAAGTGGGAAATGGGATGGCAACATATTTGTTCTAGGTAGTGAAAAAAATTCGTGTCACCAAATGACATACTGGACGTTCCTGCTTCTCATTCTAATAGCATCACAATAGCAAGGAAAGCAAATTCACCTTAGTTACTTCCACCGTCCCACATTCCGTTCATCTTGTTCACTTACTCTGCAAAACTAACTAAAACTAACTAAATGTGAACGCAAGACCAGTTTAAGGAACTGAGGGTGAGACTAAGAATTTTTAGCAGTAAACGCCTAAAATACAATGCGAATAAAATGAGCATTTGTTCGCGTGGGAAACTAGTTTATCTTTAAGTTCCCTTTGATTTTAAAAACTAAATATTTTTGAGCATTGAAAAGAGGGATGAAAATATTTGACCTAGCGCTAGCTGCTGCACAACTCATTAGTTTGGGTTTGGAATTACTGAAAATTTAGTTTGTTGCTTAAGCAAAGAAAACACTCGAAAAACATTTTTTCAACTTTTTGCTCACTATGAAGAAATTATTGATAATTATTATTTCTGGTTTGATAAGGTTTCTTCAAAAAACTCTTTAATGAGAATAAAACTAAATAACTAAAGTAAATACATTCCTAATAGTCATTTTTTTTTATCTACGGGCTTTGTAAACAGTATGTAGATTATGTAGCAACTAATTTGTCAGCACTAAACAATGTTATTATTTTTAAAAGAGATTGAATAAAACACTGAATTATGACAGTTACAATGCGCCTGGCAACATGAAAATAGAAATTGTTTGCGTTCATCATATTTATCATGCCGGTAATGAGGAGTGACGGGAAGAAACAAAAAGCCAAAAGAGTAGGAGCGTAGTTAGTTAGTTGTGGTGCATTTCATTTTCATGCTTACTTTGCCAGATACTACTTACTTACTAACTATCTGTATGCATTTGTGAGCTCTGTAGGACTCTTTTACTTTTCATTAAATTTTATTGATGAAGGGCAACCTTTCATGATGTAAACAGAACTGTGTCTTCTTTCATGTGGGTTTATTTGTAGCCATTAGTTAGTTGTGTCTCTGAAAAGAGACAAGAGTCCTTTTCTCATTGCTATACTAACTGATAGACAGGGAGGATAAGTTACTCACAAATGTCCTGTTTTCATTTTGTGTCCCCATTCATAAATGGATTTGCGTCGGCCATAGTTAGAACTTAGAACTTACGACTGCACTCCGCATGTAAATGATAATTTATATGCATAGCACTTTTTTTTACAAACAAGTAATGAATGATACAGCGTCTGGAAACTGGGCTTTTATATTTATTAATAATATTGGTCAGTCTGTAGTCACAACTGTATATATAAGTAATCAGGTAAAACGAGTGTAAAATTTAGGAAACTTTAGATTAAACCATTTATAATTGTGGATGTCCATTGTAATAATGGACTCGCTAGACTTAAATCAACTGTTGTAGTCCTTCATAGATATAAAGTTGTACCACACAAAGGGGACGTTATATCGAAATAGAAGGTATTAGATGATTTAGGTGGGCAAATAATTGAAAGTCGTCGTTCATCCTTTTGAGCTGATAACATATTATACAGATTGGGAGTGGGAATTTGAGTGTCCTAATGAATTGCTTTCAAGTGAACCTTGTCCAAATAAACTCATCAATGTTACATATGCACTTGGCATGATTTGATGATGAGGAGGCATTGATATTGCTTTCCTTTGGATGGGGAAAACCACGTGAACATGGGGATATTTGCTACTAACGAACTCACCACTGTTTATTTACCGATAATGATCTATTTCAGTAGTAGCTGCAATGATCAAACTTGTTTTTTTTAGTTTGTAAATAAGGATTATCAACAGTATGAACCCAATGGTGCAGTTTTTTTATCCTTTAATTGGAATTAGCAATAAATAATGCTGAAATAGTTGAACTAAAGAGCTGAAAATGTATGTTCTGGTTCATTTAGCAATAGGAATTTGCTATTTTGTGTGGGTTTAAATACACATTGGTTTATAGTGAGAACCAATATGCATATCGTCATCAGTTCACAGATTTCATTTGACATTTATGTTGCCAATATCAGTTAGCTAGTATAGTACATTCATTCAGTTGCAGACAAGTTATAGATAGCCATAGGTTAGTTTATTAGTTAGTTATAGTTAGTTAGAAAGTTGCATGTGAATTTATGTAAGTAACGTAGGTATTCAAACTGTCATCAACTCTCAACTGCATCAATAACATCTTAAAAGTCTGGCTAGTTAGGAAACCTACGATGTATAGTATGTGATGGGGATAGAATAGAAGGGAAATTACAAAGTAAACTAGTAATCTTGGCATGCCAATACAATGTGTACCAATAATGGTGTGCATGCTTTTTGTGTACGTCCCATCATTTCACCATCCCATTATCCTCAGTTATTGTGCTCATTAGGTGGCTAATTTGATTTTAGTCGAACACAGAGTCTGCTCAGCAATGGGCTAGCTAACTAGCAGAAGTCTGGGATTTGGTTCCTCCAAATCTTCATTACGATCCGAAAGCTTGTTTTTAAGGCCTCAAAATAGTGGCAATGTAAAATTACACGGATTTTTATGTTTTTAAAATAGCACGGCTTGCTAAACGGAGGATGGATGGGGAAATATTTTCAAATCAACTGTACTAGAATACCGTAAATTCGGTACTAAAACTCCAGCCTGAATCATATTAAACTTTTCCCTATTTTACTCCTCCAGGGTAAAATGTATACAACAAACGAACAGCTCCATCCTAAATATCTGTCCATGCTAAGGTTATGAAAATTGATTTGATTCCCTCATGTAATAAAAAAAATGGAAATTTTAGGTTTAAAGTATAGACTGGTTGGAAGAATTTTTTGCCCAAAATAATGCCTGTTTGGAAAAAATTTTTTGTGATTGATTTATGATCAACCTCAAAAATTATTATAACTTAACTTATTAGTCCTAACTCCTCCACGGTAAGAGGTTTACGAAGTAATATAGCACTACGTGTTATATTTTCAAATTTACGGTAACTATAAGATAGGAAAATTCTCTACCTGTCCTGTCTAGCAGACAAGAGTAAAGAAAATAAGGAATTACATGTGTAGCATACTGCCGCATTATTATTGCCTATGTGTAAAATGACACAGCACGCCTGAACAATATGGTAGCCAGCGGACAGGGGGAAAACTTGTATGATAAACAATAGGAAAGTTTATACTTTTCGTAAGCCACTGAAGTGAGTGCTACTCAGAAATTCTAATCATGCAATTGTGTTTGTGTTCAGTTGGTCTTGTACTGCATAAGAATTCTTTTGACTGCTTTCTGCTTTGTAATACAAGTCATCGAGCCACTGCCGATTCTGCAAGTCGGAGTTCTTAGCCAAAGAAAATGTTTCAAATCACTTGCCTCAAACACACTGTGAATCAACTCTCCTGGGAAATTGTGAAATCGCTTTGTTGCTAAATTTACACCGATAGGTTTGTGGTTACATCACCTTCGGCACACTTCCAAAGTTTGTATTTAATTTCATTTGATTTTGTTCATCATTCATATTGTAATGAAATCGCACCCCTTAAAAAACTGTGATCACTCCATTTGCTCATGCATCAATAAATTCAATTTAAAATATGAGTGAAGCCGGTAAAATTGGTTTAAAACTGCGTCTATAAAATGAGACCCAAGGATTCTTAAAATTTCATTTACTTTCTATTTAGCAAAAACACTTTTTTACTACTCCATTGAAATGTTGAGTAGTCTCTTATAGAAAAAACCTGATGCTCTCAAAAAGACAGCATGCGACTACCTACGGGTCTGATAGTCCCAAATAATGTATCCATGAATTTGACACGAACACAAGATGTAGATGATTCATCGGTCTTAAGGTGACCATTTGAAAGAGCTAATACAGGAGAGTGTAATAACAACGTGAGGCTTTTACTTCAACTCTGAAAATAAATCTATAGTTAGTTAGTGTGGACAAGGAGGCACAGAGAATTGCGACATTTTCACATCTCTGGTGGCATATTTTGCTCACGTCGATTGCGAAACTTTTGCTCCCTTTATGATGCATTGTTTTACTTTTGTTTTTCCGTGCCAATAATATATATGCGTGGGATCTTATATGGGATCATCGAGAACTGACTACTCATATACTTTCCATAAGCCAACATTGGAATACAGAGTTGAGTCGGGTGTATGTGTCTGAGCTCGTGGAAAAAAAATTCCGCTCTGTCTTATTGCGTGCTTAATAGCACCAGAGGAAAGAAACTTGTCCCCATAATTCTGCTTAAGGAATATGAGAATGCGACGTGGTGATTTTATAGATCACTGGCAGAGAGAAGAGACTCCAAGCTCTGCACTTTATTTAACTTGTTCACTTACTCACTGTCTCCCCATATTATTATGATGGTCGTACGCATTAGAGGCATCAGGAATGAGTCCACACGACTTTGGGACCACCACACAATGCCATCATTATATTAAACCCAGTGCATCATCTCCCAAATCTATGTATTTATAGTTGTGCTCTTGTTCACTTACTCATATGGAGCAATCCTGTAGTTCCATATTTTTATTTTCTAACTTCATGGCCCCCTCAAGTGTACCCAGTGCCCCGTTCCCAAACACAAGTCCAATATTTCAATGATCCCATTTTTCATTCTTCAACGACTTCTTACGTAACTTACCCACTGTTAGAAAGTGTTTACTCTTCAAAACTGAATAAACTTGTTACAAAGGTTTATTTGGATTCCTAGCTAACTAACTAACTGAAAACAGACACATATTTGATTGATACTCAAGATTCCTGCTAAATGTGCAATCACAAGACGACAGTTTGTATAGTAGCAATGGGACCAACAAACAAGTTGCTCACTAGACTGAATTTTCAATTCCAGAATACATTGTGTTTTATGATTGCTCTTCATTGCTTGATTGAATTGAACTTTTCCATATTTCTCTAACAAGTTTGTCACTCTCTCAGTCAAATATAATATTTCATGATTTTGCATTCACATCATCTTGGCTCTCAGTCAGTAGATTGCTTACTCATACAGACTTTCTTCATTTTAGTTAGTTCAAGTAAATAACTTACACTGTGAATTACCGGTCTCTCCCCCAAGGAATCTTTTTGATGAATGAACTAGTACAATGAAATATATGAGATCATGTCTGTACGTGTAGGTAATCCTATTGCGAGCTCATAATGAATCTGTGCCCAGGTTTAGTTAGGACGGAGGATTCAATGGATCACTCCTGCAAGTCAGCCAGTATTTATATAGCAACAAGACAAGTGGGAGCAGTAGATCTGCAAAAGACGACCAAGGAAACACAATAAGGACCATGTTCTAATATCTTCATCAATCCCAAGTTGCAGCCAATGAATAGTGATGTCTTTCTCAAAGCAAAAAAAAAGTAGCTGGATGGCAAGCACAGGGAAAGGTTTGAGCCAATGTAATTTATGATGTGGTACAACAACGTCTTTAGCCCTTTTTCAAAACTCTTGGGACTTTTCCCCTCCTCTATGTTTGTGTGTACATGTGTGTGCGTATGTGTCGCCGTGTATTGACACCTTTGGAGAAAAACAGCTGCTACATCTCTTTGAACCGGCTCAGTTTGTTAGTTAAGTTAGAGACTCTCAGTCTGTCAGTAGCTGTAGCTCTTTTTTAACTGTATCTTTCAATCGTATTCATACATGTGCTTAGACCAGATACATTCAATCATTCTATACACATTCTTCCTTCCTTTTGTATTCTCCATTCATATTTCATTCTACATTGGGACTATAGCAATGGCTATTTACTACTTAAGCCTAAGCGATGGTCCAAAATACTGGACCTTAACTGTATGTATAAGGTCGCCTGTCCTTATACTACACATCCTGTGAGTTTTAGTAGGCAGAGACAATTTTTCATCACTGTTTATCCCCTATTATATGACGCTTACATAATAAACACACTGATGATCATAAATGACAACATTTTCATTTCATGTTAAAGCTGTATTTTACATAAAGAATCCACAAGTGAATGAAACGAGTTTATAAACTTGCTTAGTTAGTTAAAAAGGCATCATAGCCCTAGATAATATAAAGATGACAAAGAATGAATGTCAAAAAGCAACTATATGCTGGTTAGTACTACGCACAGTTTTATCCGGCAACTGGAAGAGGATGTAAGAGTTTGAACAAATCATATATGTGCGTGTGCAAGGCTCTATTGTTTGAGAAAAAGGGAAGAAAAGTAACTAACTTTAACCAACTATCTGCCCTCAACTTGCCATGATGATGATGCAACTCATCATCATGTTTTTTTTTCTGTTGTCTCCTACTTGCTACTATAATGTAGTGGACTAACCACGAGAGAATGAATGGAACTGCAAGCACATAATCGTAGTACACAGATCTTATTGAAGAAGAAACATGAGGCGCTTATGTTTTGTTGGCATGCTGTATTAACATTCCTCTCTTTACAGTCCTCTGTGCTGTTCCTGCTCATTTGCATTAAGAGGGACAACGACAAAGACTGCAAGTAAGTAAGTAAGTAAGCTAATGCATGTAAGTCAGGCGACTTGTTAGGTTTAGAAGAAAGTTCCACTCTTGTCTGTAGTATTGTATGGTTTTGTTGAGAAAAAAAATATTGTCACTCCTTTAAGCAAGTATAATACTTTTCTTTCCTTCCCTCTAATGTTTTATTCATGACAGCAAACATGAGATTATTAAATGATTCTGGTTTTCAAAAAGCTTCTCACAAGAAACACATACGCTTGATTACATGGCTTTATGAAGATTTTCATTTGCTGAAAACTAAGAGATATGGTTCCGCAATAACTGGCTTTCTAACTGCAGGAGATAGTTAGTTATGCCGGGATGCATGATTTTCAAAATGTGCAGGCTTGGTTGTTGGCCACTAACTTGTACAAAACAGGATTTTGGCTCACCATAAACAATATAGATAAATTAGACTGCTTAATTTAGCAATTGTTACTTTCCTGCAGGGCAAATGTACTTAATAAAAATGAAATTAACCTTAAGGTGTTCTCCCATGATAATTGCTCATCTCTGTGCATTACATATAACTTTATTCATTTTCGTTTGAAAGAGTTGAGAAGTTGGCTGAAAAGAAGGAGAATGTGAACTCAAAAGTTAACACATTTGCATTCGTATAGCGTGTTGCAGGAAAATTACAGCATGGGATTACACATTATACTCACATAGTGGACCAAAACCTCAAATTTCGTTTTACATTGCATTCATTACGAGTCTGTTGTAGTCAACTTACCCAGTCAGTCAATTATGAGAATATTATGCTTATTTATGTATTAGTAAAATTTGACAAATCTACTCGGATTTTTTAAAAATATTAGCTGAAAGTGAGTTCCCCAGTTACTTTTCCTTTTGCCTGCAACACACGCTGTATGAATCTCATTAAGAGTAATTTATCCCCTGCTTTGTAAACAAGTCAATTACTTTTTCCCGCAGAATTTCTGAAAAGAAACCTAGCAGACAACTAACTATGATGACACAAAAGTTTAATCCTTGTTTGCTATGAGGCTATGACTGTCATTCAAAAGTGGCATAGTATTTTATTATTGTTTTGAATTTCAGGAATAACAGAGGTAAAAGTTTCTTTCAAAGCCTTTTATCCTATTTGGAACATTAGACTGATTCGAGCACCTGCAATCTGAAGGAGGTCACAAAATTTGTTCAAGAAACTTTTGGTTTGACAAAAAGGAGTTGTCAAGGTTCACCAAATATGACAAAGTCTGTGAAATATTTTTTCAGCTTCAATACTGTACCCAAGACTTTTCTTGTCACAATGTTCCATAAAAAGTGAAATAATTAGTTCCTATGAAGTGTGAGGAGGACAGGAGTTTGACAATTACTCAAGACAACGCTTCTCATGCTCTATGTAAGTGGCAGTTGGAAAGTTGTCCCATGAAGACTCCCCCTCTTCCCTACTACGTCTCAAGCTGGTGCTATTAAGAGAAACTACTGAATGTCTGTCATAATGTCCTCCTTGAAGAACAAGAAAAGTCATCGAGAAAGTAGTTTAAGGGATGCAGTCATTGGGCTCTCAATTTCTCTACCCGTTAAAAACTCGGGACTTTAAGTTTCCACTGCATCAAAGGAGATAATTATGGACATGTCGACTGCCTTTTTTAGAAACAGAGTTTAGCTGAATAGCTGCATTAAACTTTTTTTGATAGGCTTGAAAGTTGTATTTTTGTTTGACAAAGTGAATGACTGTTTCTTTATGTTGTCTTTCCTGGCACTTAATTAAGCTCTAGTAATTTGTATTGCACTGGCAAAATGTTCACACGGCTTAAAGTCAAGGCAGACAGACACACCCTCATACCTGGTTTTGTGAATTATATACCAGTTACTTTAAGGTGCTGCAGAAGCAGAAATTCGATGAATCTGTCTCCCATCCATGCATAATTACATTCCATATGAAAATTTTAAAATTTAAATAATAAGTAACTGATGAATGGATTACAAAAAAACGTTTACCAAACCCTGCATCACCTCTATTTCACTGTCGAATAAATTCTATGCTTGAGAAATCAGAAAACAACGATAAAATCATTTTTTTGACAAAACTTTTAGAAAGTAACTGCAACTTGCGTCATAATATGAGTCTTGTGAAAAGACATGAAAGAAATCTAGTTACAAATGTGAATTTTTATAAAAAATGAAGCCTTGTGTACTTTCTCTGTTTTTTTATGCCTTCACTTGCAAAACGAAAGAAATTGGTAACATAATAATTAGGGCATGAAAGTATACCACGAGCAAAAAAATAGAGAATTATATCAACGCTAGTCAAATGACCTCAAATTGAGGATACCACAAAAAATGAAACCAACAAACTATACGTTTTACGATAACAGTGCAGGCAAAAACGATTCTGTCGGCAATCGTTTTAGTTAGTTACTAAAGAAAGTGTGGTAATTATCATAAAAATGTAATAAGTACGGAACGCTTCCTTGAATAGATTTTTCAAGTTGAAAATGGAATGTCAAAAAAAACTTTGTTTTTTATCACAAACCAAACTCTTTCGCTTTGAG
>Ga0210040_10003281_pt1 | contig 22030 bp, 21 predicted proteins | sample CryGeyCG12114_NA_FD_185462 | JGI IMG/M metagenome (GOLD analysis project Ga0210040, IMG submission 185462) | Groundwater microbial communities from aquifer - Crystal Geyser CG19_WC_8/21/14_NA (SPAdes) (version 2) | ecosystem: Environmental > Aquatic > Deep subsurface > Groundwater | place: USA...
CTACCCCAAGCAACATAACCCTGCCAGCAATTTGCCCCGGCGTCAGACCGGGGCAAATCGCATGATCAATGGCTCGCCGTTTCGCCTACCGCGCGAAGCGACACATATTTCAGGGTGATGTTGGGGATGTTGTCCGCAAACCACTGCGCCGTGCGCTGCTCTTCGGTCAGCGACTGGCGAAGCGCGGACACGGTGTTGGCGAAGCCTGCCTCCGCCAGCGCGATCAGTGACGTATAGGCCGCCATTTCGAAGTTCTCGAACGCCTGGTTCGCGAAGCTGTTCTTCAGGATCTCGTCGGGCGCGGGCAGGTGGGCGAGCGCGGCCATGTTGCCGGTGAAGCTCAATACCGCGTCCTTCAGGCTCGACGGCGTTTCACCAAAGCCCTGCAGAATTGTGTCGACCCGCTCGATCTGCTGCTCGGTCTCCACGCGGTGGCGGCGCAGCATGTCGGCCACTTCCGGATAATTCTCCAGGTGGTCGAGCTGCCGGTCAATCAGAGACAGTGCCTGGTGTTCGACACCATGCACATTCTTCAGGCCGGTAACGAAAACGGACTGCAATACGTCGGGGGAATAGCTTGCCATGGTCAATCTGCTCCTCAGGCTTGGCTGATGTCGATGGGGGCGCCGTTCTGCGCGTCGGCGGTTTCGCCGCGGCCACGATCGCTGGGTGAGTGCTTGGCGCCCGGCTCTTCCGAGCGACCGAGGTTGAAGTCCGCGCCTTCGGTGAAGTCGCCGCCACGGTCGCCGGTGCCACCGCTGTTCTCGTCGAGAGTGGGATCGCGGGTCTGGCTCGCCGCCTCGCCCTTGCCGCTATTGTCGCGCATCGGATCGTCTCCTTCGCGCGGCTCAACGCGTTGGAGCGAAAGGCGTTCACCGTCCGGGTCGATATTCCCGTTCAACATGGCCGCGCAGCTCGTCGGGCCAGAAGTATACAGGGCGAAGCGCACCGGTCGCGTAGCGCGCCGCCTGATCGTTGAAGTGAGGTGAAGCAGGGTCGCCGCTTTCCCCGCCCGCCGTCACCGCGCGCGCCCGCACCCGTGGGCCGAATTCCACCGCAGCCACGAAACTGTTGCCGCTGGTTCCGTAATAGCGCCTAGTGCCTGGGTAAAGCTTCGCCCCGAACGAGGCGAGCGTACCCCATTGCGCGGACGGAAAGCCGACCGGAAGCGAGGGCTTGTTGTCATCAAAGCTCTGGACGATTGCGCCGTTGTTGCGCTGAAAGCGGTTGATCTCGCCCCAGGGCACCTGCCAGCGACCGAAGTCGGCGTTGAGGCGCGCCACGGCACGGGCCAGCGCCGCAAGCTGTATCTCGGCGGGTGCAGCAGCGGCCGTGTCGAACCGCGCCAGGCTACGCGCGCCGCCACCACCGGTCACCTCGAACAGTTCCTCGCCCCAGAACACCGCCAGCGAGGTCGCGGTCGACTCTACGCCCCAGCGCCGGTCCCAGTTCTTCAGCAGCGCGGCCGGCTCCGCCAAGCCGATTCGGCGCGGATCGGCGGGTGCAAGCGCGTCCCAAGCCGCCGTCAGCCGTGGTAGCAGGATGTCGAAGGCAGGCAGGCGCGTGTCAAACGCGGCCCCGACCAGTCCGTCCAGGGTCCAGGGCGGCACCGCAGCCGCCTGAAGCAGCGCCAGCGCGTGAAGGGTGCGGGCGTTGCGGCCAACCTGATCAAAATACCCTGGATAGGCCGCCTGGTCGATACTGCCCGCGCCTGCCGCACTCCAGGGCGCGTCGTTGCTGTTGTACGCCCAACCGCTGCGGGGCTGAACCGCCTGCGGCAGGCTCGCAAGGCTGTGCAGACCCCGCCAGTCCGTCGCCGGGTCACTGCCGTCGACTGGCTTGGTGTAGTTAAACCGGGGGTCGCGTACCGGCATGAACTGCGGCATCACGAACGCGATTTCGCCCTTTCTGTCAGCGAACAGCGTGTTGTTCGACGAGTTCGCCTGCAGGCCCGCGACCTTGAGATAGCTCGCCAGATCGCGCGTTTTTGTGCGCAGAAAGCTTTGCTCCAGCGCCGCGAGCGGCCGGTTCATCAGCGCTGTCGCGATCCAGCGCCCGCCCTCCGCACGCGTGATCGGCCCGTGGTGGGTCGCGTAGGTCGTGAAGGTGCGCGATCCGACCGAGCCATCATCCCGGCGAAACCGGATCGTCACCGCGCGCGTGACCAGCGGCCGCTGCTGCCGGCCGTAGCGATAGCGGCTGCCCGTCACATCTTCCGCGAACTCGTCGACATTATCGACGCCGCTCGACGTGTGCATCCAGCCGGCATCCGGGTTCCAGCCCTGATAGATGAAGAACTGGCCCCAGGTCGCCGCGCCATATGCGTTCAGCCCCTCACCACTCGTCACCTGCTGCTCAGCGCGGAAGAAGAAGCTGGTGTGCGGGTTAATCAGCAGCAGCGCGTGGCCGTCCCGCGTCTGCGCCGGCGCGATGACGATACCGTTTGATCCCTTGGGCTCGTGGAAGATGCGGCCGCGCTCGTCGGCGGTCCAGGCAAGCTGCCGTCCCTCGTAGAAAGCGCGTAACTGCGTCAGCGGCACACGCTCGATGTCACCACCGATGCTGCCCTCGCTAAAGGCGAGGGGCATCCAGGGCTCGAACCGGGTCAGTACGCGCGGGTGCACCGCCGGGTGCGTTCCGAGAAAGAAGTTCAGCCCATCCGCCCAGCTTTGGCACAGCTTGCGAAGCCAGGCGGGCGCGCGGGCATAGTCCGCCTTCAACCGCTCGGGGTCGTTCCACAGCCGCTGGCGCAGGTCCGCCCAGATCGCCACCTCCCCGTCCGCCTCCGCCGTGCGGCCGAGCGCGGTCAGGTAATTGGCCTCGATACGCGGAAAGTCGTCCTCCGCCTGGGCGAAGATCATGCCGAACACCGCGTCGGCGTCGGTCCGTCCGCGAACGTGCGCGATGCCCCAGTCGTCACGGGTAATGGTCACGCCATCGGCATGGGCCCGCAGCCGCGCGCTCTCAGGGTCTGATGCAGCCGACAACAACAGCGGCGCGAGCAGCAGCAATCGCTTCATCGCCGGGTCGCCCGGTGCAGATCCAGTACGCGCTGCGCGTCGGCCAGATGGAGCCGCTCCACCATCTGTCCGTCGAGCCGGATCACGCCGCGCTCTTCCCCTTCAAAAGCGGCCACGATCTTGCGCGCCCACTCGACCTCTGCCTCATCAGGAGAGAAGACGCGGTTGGCCGGATCGGTCTGGCTCGGGTGGATCAGTGACTTGCCGTCGAAGCCCAAGTCGCGGCCTTGTCGGCATTCCGCCTCCACCGCGTCCGCGTCGCCGATCACGTTCGATACCCCGTCCAGCACGGTAAGTCCGGCGGCGCGGCCGGCGACTACAATCTGCGACAGTGCCGGCAACAGGGGGGCGCGATCGGGTCCCGGTCGGCAGCGAAGTTCCTTGGCCAGATCATTCGTGCCCGCAACCAGCACGGCAAGGCCCTGTCCGATATCGACGATGCTTTGAAGGTCGAGCACGCCCCGGGCCGTCTCGATCATCGCCCACAAGGCCGGCCCGTCGCCCAGGGCACCGCGCGCCTGCACCAGCGTATCGGGTGACGATAGCTTGGGCAGCAACACCGCATCAACTCCGCTGCCCACCAGCGCCGCGAGGTCATCGGCACCCCACTCCGTATCGGCCGCGTTCACCCGCACCACGACCTCACGACGACCCCAGCCGCCCTGGCGCACCGCATCTACAGCACCCGCTCGCGCCTCGCCCTTGGTGTCCGGCGCGACCGCATCCTCCAGGTCCAGGATCACCGCATCGCAATCGAGCCCTCGGGCCTTGGCGATCGCACGCGGGTTGGAGGCGGGGAGAAACAAGGCGCTACGGCGGGGTCGAGACATGAAGGAGTTTGTCACCGCACGCCGGGCACAATGCAACTGGTCTCCGGCGAAGGTTTCGGAACAGGCAAGATGAACCAACGTTCGCCACCCCGATGTCCGATGATTTCCTGATCTTCACCCCCGACGACGTGGACCTTAGTCGCTCGCCGCTTCGGCGTGGCATTGCCGAGCCCACCTTCGTGCTCGGCGCGTTCAATCCGGGGTTCACGCGCCTGCCCACGGGCAATCTGCTGCTGATGGTGCGGGTGGCCGAAGCGCTGTCGCAGCCGATCGATGGGTCTCACGTCCGCGCCATCCGCTGGACGCCCGACGGCTATGTGCTCGATCGCCATGCGCTGGCCGGGGTCGACACGCGCGATCCGCGCCAGTTCGAACTGCGCGGCCTGGCTCACCGGATGCTGGGGCTGACTTCGCTCTCTTGGCTGCTGCCGGTGGAACTGTCCCCCGATGGCCGCTCGGTCCTGGCCGTTCACTATGATCGCGCGATCGAGCCTGCCGCCAGCTGGCAGGATTACGGCGTCGAGGATGCGCGCATCAGCGCGATCGACGGCCGCTATTACATGACCGAATGTTCCGTGTCGGCGGAGCGGCACTGCACCGCGCTCCACACCAGCGACAACGGCCTCGACTGGCAGCTCGAGGGGGTGATCCTCGACCACCAGAACAAGGACATGCTGTTCTTCGAAGGCAAGGTTGCCGGCAAGTTCGTCGCGCTGACCCGGCCGCTTGGCGAGGTCTATTTCGCCTATCCGGAGGACGCGCCGTACGTCGGCGGCCCGTCGATCAACCTCGCCACCTCCCCCGACGCACTGCACTGGAAGCCGATGGAAGCGCCCGGCATCCGCGCGCGAAAGGGATCGACCAGTGCCATGAAGGTTGGCGGCGGCACCCCGCCCGTCCTGACCGACAATGGCTGGCTTCATATCTGGCACGGGGTGGAGCGGCGCGAGACTGTGGGTATCTATCGCAGCTTTTGGGCGCTGCACGACCGTGACGACCCGGGGCGGGTCCTGCGCGTCGAGGACGAGACGCCGCTGATCGAGGCTAACCCCGCACTGACCGCGTCGATGGCCGACCGGCTCTACCTTCCCACCCCCGTCGTGTTCTCGACCGGCATGGTCGACGCCGGAGACGATTGGATCGTCGCATCGGGAGAGGCCGACCTAGCGTGCCGGATCACCTATGTTCCCAAGTCCCGCTTTGTCTAGGAGTCCCGTCCCAAGTCGTCGTGACGCCGCGGCACAAGGAAACAAGCCATGACGAGCCAGCCCGGCAGCACCGCCGAACTGCTTGGTGCCTCAAGCGGGGATCAGCCCGAATTGACGGCCGATCACTGGTGGCGGGCGGGAACGATCTACCAGATCTATCCCCGCTCGTTTCAGGACACGAACGGTGACGGCATCGGCGACCTGCCGGGCATCACCGCCCGCCTGCCCTACCTGGCAGAGCTGGGCGTCGACGCGATCTGGATCAGCCCGGTCTTTCCGTCCCCCATGGCTGACTTCGGCTATGACGTAGCGGACTACACCGGCATCGACCCGCGTTTCGGCACGATGGCCGATTTCGACCGGCTGGTCGAAAGCGCCCACGGGCTCGGGTTGAAAGTGCTGCTCGACTTCGTGCCCAACCATTCTTCTGACCAGCACCCCTGGTTCCTGGAAAGTCGTTCGTCGCGCACCAATCCCAAGCGCGATTGGTATATCTGGCGCGACGCGGCACCGGACGGCGGCCCGCCCAACAACTGGATCAGCGACTTCGGGGGCCCAGCTTGGGAGTGGGATGAGGGAACCGGCCAGTACTATTCCCACGCCTTCTTGCCGCAGCAGCCGGACCTCAATTGGCGCAACCCGGAGGTGGTCGAGGCGATGCTCGCCGCGATGCGCTTCTGGTACCAACGCGGGGTCGACGGCTTCCGCATCGACGTGCTCTGGCACATGGTGAAGCATGCCGAGTTCATCGACAATCCGGTCAACCTCGACTGGCAGCCTGGCATGGGCGACATGTTTCGCGTCCACCAGACAAACTCGACCGACCAGCCCGAGGTGCACGGGATCGCTGCCCGAATGCGGGCGCTCGCCGACCAATATGGCGCGCTGCTGATTGGGGAGATCTACCTCCCCTTCGATCGGCTGATGACCTACTACGGCTCAGCCGACGCGGCGGAAGTCCAGTTGCCCTTCAACTTCACGCTGATCGAAGCACCGTGGAACGCCCGCCCTTTGCACAGGCTGATCGTGGGTTATGAGGCGGCGTTGCCCTCTGACGGCTGGCCCAATTGGGTGCTCGGCAACCATGATCGTCCCCGCAGCGCGACCAAGCGGGGGGAAGCACAGGCGCGTGTCGCGCAAATGCTGCTGCTTACGCTGCGCGGCACGCCGACGCTCTATTATGGCGACGAACTCGGCATGAAGGATGTCGCGATCCCGGCGGATCAGGTCCAGGACCCGCGTGAGCTGCGCGAGCCCGGCCTCGGCCTTGGCCGTGACCCGGTCCGCACGCCCATGCCATGGGACGGGAGCGAGAACGCCGGCTTCACCACCGGGACGCCCTGGCTGCCGCTCGGTCCCGACTGGCCGGCGCGCAACGTCGCGATGGAGCAACAGGATCCACGATCGATGCTGTCGCTGGTGCGCCAGCTCCTCCGCCTTCGTCGCTCCACGCCCGCCCTCGCCACCGGTGACCTGCGACTGCTCGATGCAGATGCCAATGTCCTCGCCTATCGTCGGGGCGAGGACGTGCTTGTCGCGCTCAACCTCGGCAACACGGACGCGCCGTTGACGCCGCCGCCGGGGAAGTGGCGCCCCGTCGCATCCACCCTGGCAGAGCTTCCGCCGACCGTTCGCGGCCCATTCACGCTACGGCCGGACGAAGGGCTGATCCTCATCGCCGCGCCCTGACCTGTGTTCTACGACAGGCAAGCCACCGCCGAGTGAAATGTTGCCGTAAGCCTGGAGCACAAAGAGGTTGGCGACAGCGGCCATCAACGTCATGGCCGGCCCATGAAAATCGCGATGCTCGCCCCGATCTCCTGGCGCACCCCGCCGCGGCACTATGGCCCGTGGGAGCTGGTCACGAGCCTCCTCACGGAGGCGCTGGTCGCCAAAGGAGTCGATGTGACGTTGTTCGCCACGCAGGACAGCATCACCGCCGGCACGCTCGCCGCGGTCGTGCCCGCCGGCTATTCGGAAGACCCGGCCGTCGATGCCAAGGTCTGGGAGTTCCGCCACCTCGCACAACTGTTCGATCGCGCTGGCGAGTTCGACCTGATCCACAATCAGGCGGACTTTCCCGCCCACGCCTTTTCCCACCTGGTGCCGACGCCGATGGTGACCACCATCCACGGCTTCTCGTCCGACCGCATCCTGCCGATGTACAAGCCGTACGAGGACAGGGTGCATTATGTCGCGATCTCGCAGGCCGACCGCTCGCCGCAGCTTCGCTATGCCGCCACGATCCACCACGGTATCCCGATCATAGATTTCCCGTTCGATTCGCAGGGCAGCGAGGACCTGTTGTTCTTTGGCCGCATCCACCCCGACAAGGGCGCCCGCGAGGCAATCGACGTGGCGAAGGCGACCGGGCGGCGGCTGGTGATGGCCGGCATCGTCCAGGACGAGGGCTATTATCGCGAGCAGGTGGAGCCGCTGATCGACGGCGACCAGATCCGCTATGACGGCCCGCTCGGTGGGGAGGCTCGGGTGCGGGCGCTGGGCGGGGCCAAGGCGCTGCTGCACCTCATCAATTTCAATGAGCCGTTCGGGCTTTCGGTGGCTGAGGCGCTCGCCTGCGGCACGCCCGTGATCGCCACCAACCGGGGCTCTATGTCCGAGTTGATCGAGCATGGCGTGACCGGCCTCTTGGTCAACAACAGCGCCGAAGCGATCGAGGCCATCGGGCATTTGGGCGGCATCGACCGGGCCGCCTGCCGTCGAGCGGCCGAACAGCGCTTCAGCGTGGATCGTATGGCTGACGAATATCTGGCGCTTTACCGGCGCATCCTCGGCTGAGGTGGCGCGTTCTTCCAGCCCAAGGAGAGCGTATCATGACCGACCACAAGAAGAAGGGCGACTTCCACAAGACTAGCAGCCACGACGATGTCGGCGGCAACAAGAAGCAGGATAACTCTAACAACACCGACAGCCGCAACAACAACCAGAACGCGGGTCACGGCGGCCACAAATAGCCCGGCCGCACGATCTCACTGGCCGGCGGGTGGCACTCGTCAGCGTTCCTCGGCGCTGACCAGCAGCTTGTCGATCCGCCGGCCGTCGAGATCGACCACCTCGAACCGCCAACCCTGAAGGCTGAAATACTCGCCCTCTTCCGGCAGATGTTTCAGCACGTCCAGGGCCAACCCGGCGACCGTGGCGAAGTCGCGGTCTTCGTCCAGGTCCAGCCCGAGGCGTTCGGCGAGCAGGTCCGCCGCCGCTGTGCCCGCGACCAGAAGCGACCCATCCTCCCGCTCGACGATCGCCGGCGCTTCATCCGGGTCCGCATCCGAGGCGAACGCCCCTGCGATCGCCGCGAGTAGATCGGCCGGGGTCACGATTCCCTCGAAATGCCCATATTCGTCGTGGATCAATGCCATCGGCACTTCCGCTTCCCGCAGTGCGGTCAAAGCATCCATGGCGTCGATCCGGTCGATCACGACGGGCGCCTTGCGCATCAGGCGGCGCAGGTCGAGCGGCTCGCCCCGGAACAGCGCGGTGGCGATGTCACGCGCCTGCACGACGCCGACCACCGCATCGATGGACCCATCGCATACGGGCAAGCGCGTGTGCGGGGTGTCGAGCAGGGACGCGCGGATGCCCGCCTCGTCCAGCGTGCAGTCCAGCCAGTCGACCTCGGTGCGCGGGGTCATCACCTCGCGCACCGGGCGATCCGCCAGCCGCACCACGCCCGAGATGATCGAGCGTTCATGCTCCTCGATCACGCCCGACTTGGACGCTTCCGCGACGACCAGGTGGAGTTCCTCGGCCGTTACCTGATCTTCCGCCTCGCGCTTCAGGCCGAGCAGCCGAAACAGCGCGCCGCTGGTCGAATCGAGCAGCCATACGATCGGCGCGGTCCCGATCGACAGCCAACGCATCGGCAGCGCCATCGCCGTCGCGATCGGCTCAGGGTTGCGCAGGGCGAATTGTTTGGGGACCAGCTCGCCGATCACCAGCGATGCAAAGGTCGTGACCCCGATCACCAGCGCGAAGCCAAGCGTTTCGGCGGTGCTCGATGCTAAGCCCATTCCCTGCAGGCGAATGGCGACCGGGCCGCCCAGGCTCGCGCCCGAATAAGCGCCAGAGATGACGCCGATCAGCGTGATGCCGATCTGAACGGTGGACAGGAACTTGCCGGGATCGGCCGCGAGCTCGATGGCGGTGCGGGCGCCGCGACTTCCGGCCCGCGCGAGCGTCTCCATCCGCGCCTTGCGAGCGGAAACGATGGCGAGCTCGCTCATCGAGAACACACCATTCAGCGCAACCAGCGCCAGGATGATGAAAACGTCGGTCCAGGGGAAAGGAGGTGCCATTGGCTTGGAAAGCATCCTTGCCCGAGCAAGCGGTACGAGGCAACGACCTTCGCAGGATCGGTGCGCGTCCGGAACAATCGCGCCGCCGCTTCGGTTTCCCCAACAAACAGGAGGAGTAATCGATGTTGCGTACCAAATCCGTCGCTGCCGCGGCCCTGTTGGCCCTGCTCGGCACGACCACGGCCTGTACGACTGACCCTGAAACGGGCGAGCGGCGGATCAGCAAGACCGCCATTGGCGGCATTGGCGGTGCGCTTGGCGGTTATCTGCTGGGCGACCTGGTCGGCGGACGCCGCGACCGGACGGAGAAGCTGGTAGGCGCAGGCCTTGGCGGGCTCGCTGGCGCAGGCATTGGCGCGTACATGGACAAGCAGGAGCGCGACCTGCGCGCCCGCACCGCTGGCACCGACGTTCAGGTGATTCGCCAGGGTGACAATCTGGTACTCAACATCCCGTCGGGCATCACCTTTGCCTATGACAGCTCGGACGTGCAGCCGCAGTTCCGCCGGACGCTGGACCAGGTCGCCGGCACGCTGTCGCAGTACAACGAAACCTTTGTGGACGTGTACGGCCACACCGATTCGACCGGAAGCGACGATTACAACCTCGGCCTGTCACAACGGCGTGCGACCGCGGTTGCAGATTACCTGGCCGGGCATGGCGTCCAGACCGCCCGCATCGCCACCCGTGGCTATGGCGAAACGCAGCCGATCGCATCCAACGACACCGACGCCGGTCGGGCCGCGAACCGCCGCGTGGAAATCAAGTTGGTGCCAATCACCCAAGCCGACGTGCAGGGCTGATCCATCGCGCCCGGCCGGCTGGAACGCCGCGCCGGGCGCCTCTCGTCATCGGCGAGCGGTGAAGAAGTCCCGCAGCAGCGCTCCCGCCTCGCTCTCACCGATCCCCGAATAGATGTCGGGCCGGTGATGGCAGGTCGGCTGGCCGAAGAAGCGTGGCCCATGCTCCACCGCGCCACCCTTGGGATCAGGGGCCGCATAATAAAGCCGGTTCACGCGAGCATGGGCAATCGCCCCCGCGCACATCGCGCATGGCTCCAGCGTTACCCAAAGGTCGCAGTCCTCCAGCCGGTCGCGTCCCAACCGCGCGGCACCTTCGCGAATCGCCAGCATTTCGGCATGGGCCGTCGGGTCGCGGAGCGCGCGGGGCGCATTGGCGGTGAGCGCTATGAGCTGCCCCTGGTGGACCAGCGCCGCCCCGACCGGCACCTCCCCCGCTGCCGCAGCGTCACGCGCAGCGGCCAGCGCCATCCTCATCGGCTCGGGCAAGGGAAACATGGCCCCGCTCTTGGCCGGCAGGGTCGGGATCGTAAAGCTATTGCGCCGGCTCAGCGGTGTTTCCGGCCTTTTCAACGTTTATGCGGGGGACCTCCACAGTCTTCGTTTCCGACCCCACCGTCACCTTGCCCATGTCGGCGCGGAACTCGGGCGCCTGCACCACGGCCGAACGAGTCTGGTCGATGCTGAGCATCCCCGTCATCAGCAGCCCTGCGACGATCAGCAGCCCCAGGCCAAGCAATACCAGAATCACGCGCATCGCTTTCAAGCCTTCCCTTAAACGGTTCGTGCCCGTAACAACGCCGTCATCCGGGGCAAGTTGCACGCCAACGGTTGACCTTTGCGCACCCGGTCGGTAGGGGCGCAGCCTTTCCGTCCAACGACGACCAGGATCAACAGTCATGTCGCGCATTTGCGAGCTGACCGGCAAGGGCCGGCAGGTGGGTAACAACGTTTCCCACGCCAACAACAAGACCAAGCGGACTTTCCTGCCCAACCTGCAGAACGTCACGCTGCTGTCCGACGCTTTGGAAACTAGCGTGCGCCTGCGCGTGTCGACGCACGGGCTTCGCTCGGTGGAGCACAATGGCGGCCTGGATAACTGGCTGGTCAAGACCTCCGACGACAAGCTCTCACTGCGGTGCCGCCGTCTGAAGCGCGACATTGTGAAGAAGCTTGCTGCGGCCGAGCCGGTCGCCGCTTAAGCTGACGCGTTCCTGATACAACGGCCTGCCTCCCTACCCGGGTGGCGGGCCGTAGTCGTTTGAGCAATCGTCGGTTTAGCGCATGCGGAAGCGCAGCAAAAGCGTGCGCTGGAGCACAGGCGTCCGGTTGTCGTCGGAGACGAGCCAAATCACCGTGTTCGCGCCTTCCTGGCTGACAGTGATCCCTTCGAAATTGTCGTGGACCAATGGCGCGTCGAGGGCGGCGAGCAACGCCCCCTTCACGACGGCTCCCGGTCGCACGGCACCGGCCGGCACCAGCACGATGCGGTTGTGAAACCGGAAGGGCGCGTCAAATGCGCGTTCGAGGACCAGCAGCCGCCCATCTGGAAGCGCCGCGGCGTCCGCTACGTCGAACTTGCCCTCTGCAATATAGGTGAAGCGCGAAGGTTGCTGTTCGGCCTCGACCGGATCGCCCGCCCAGATCAGCCCCTGTCGCGCCTGGCCCCGTCCGCCATGAAGGCCCCACGACTTTGCCGGCGGTCGTGCCGATTCGCTGACCGAGACGAAGCGCCCGTCTGGCAGCCGCACCAGCGACTCGGGCCCACCCGCATCGGGCCATTTCCGCATGGCTACTGGCCTGACCGCGCCATCGCTGCGCGCGAAGCCTGGGGCAAAGCGCATGATCATGTTGTACTTCTCGAACCCGACCCATAGCCGGCCCGTCGTTGGGTCAACGGCGAGCGATTCGCTGTCGCGATCGGCCTTGTCCCACCCGATCCCCGGCCCGTCGGGCAAGTTGGCGAAGACGGGTGCGGTCACCTGACCATTAGCGCCACGCGTGAACGCGACGACGTTGCCACCGTCGCTGAGCAGCGTCACCCGCCGCCCCTTCACCAACAGCGCCGAAAATCCGCCAAAGGCCGGGTCGAGGCTGGTCAGCTCAACGCCATCCAGGAAGTCGAGCGCCCCCAGCCGACGGCGCGCCGAATCGGCAGGATCCAGGCCGACCGCCCGCGCCCGCACCTCAGCGCGACATCCCAATAGGCGAAGGCGCGCCTCACCGGTCCAGCCAGGCACGATCGCGAGCACCAGCGCCGTGACGAGAAGCAGGGTTATGGGGCGGCGCATGGCACCTTCTAGGGGCGTCGCCCGGCCTCGCCAGCATGAATGATGGATAACGAGCGCATTCAGGGTCGGCTCAACGCGAATCACCCATAAGCACCTCAACGACGACGAACACGTCGCCGACGAAATGGGAGTTCGAACCATGTTTAAGAAGATTGCTCTCGCCGCCACCGCCCTCGCGATTGGCACCACCAGCATTACTTCAGCGCCGGCCGATGCGCAGCGCTATCGCGGTTACGACCGGGGTTACAGCCGCGCCTATGACGACGGCTATTACAATGGTCCGCGCTCCTATCGTGGTGACCGCGGCTATTCACGCCGGGGCGGCCGCGGCTGCGACAACACGGGCGGCACCCTTGTCGGCGCGATTGCGGGTGGCCTGCTGGGCCGCACCATCGACAGCCGCGGTGACCGGACGCTTGGCACGGTTCTGGGCGGCGCCGCCGGCGCCCTCGCTGGCCACGCAATCGATAGGTCTGACAACCCCAGGTACTGCCGCTGATTCTGGCTGCTGGGTGGGCCGAAAGCTGCCCGGCACGCCACCAGCGCAGTGAATGTGAGCTCCCACGCGTAGCGTATCGGGGAGCGGGGGGCCGGTTCCGAAAGGGACCGGCCCCTTTGTTCGGGCATGGGCCGCCGACGCCGCCCCTGCCCGAACCGGCCAGCGGGTCGGCGCAGCCAATCCCGTCTGACGTGCAAGCGGCGGCTTCGCCGTCGCAACCCCGTTCATGGACTCGGCCAACCGCCAACAGCCACACCGCCGGCGTGACGTCGGACGGGTCCGAACGGCGTTGCCGTCGACCCGCCGGCCGAGCCGGGCGCTCCCGCGTGCGCGATCGGTCGCGGGTGCGGCCTGCGCCCGTCAGTACATGTGCTGGCCGCCGTTGATGCTCAATGTCGAACCCGTGACGAATCCAGCGTCCTCCGAACACAGGAACGCGACGCCGCGGGCAATCTCGGCCGCCTGACCCAGCCGTCCGACCGGGATCCGCGCAACGATCTTGTCAAGCACGTCCCCTGGCACTGCCGCGACCATGTCCGTGTCGATGTAGCCAGGCGCGATCGCGTTCACCGTCACCCCTGCGCGCGCGCCCTCTTGCGCCAGGGCCTTGGTGAAGCCGTGGATGCCGGATTTCGCGGCCGCGTAGTTCACCTGCCCGTACTGCCCAGCCTGGCCGTTGATCGAGCCGATGTTGACGATGCGGCCCCATTTGCGGTCGCGCATGCCGGGGAAAACCGCCTTGGCCATGTTGAAACATCCGCCAAGGTTGGTGTCGATCACCTCTTTCCACGCCTGGTAGGTGAGCTTCATGATCGTGCCGTCGCGGGTGATGCCGGCATTATTGACCAGCACGTCGACAGGGCCAAGCGCCGCCTCGACCTCCTTTACCCCGGTCAGGCAGGCTTCGTGATCGGCCACGTCCCAGCGAAACGACTGTATCCCCGTCCGGCTGGTGAACTCGCGCGCGCGCTCTTCATTGCCGGCATAGTTGGCCGCAACGTGCAGCCCCGCCTTCTTCAGGGCAAGGCTGATCGCCTCGCCAATGCCGCGTGTGCCCCCGGTGACGATCGCAACCCGTGCCATAACGCCTCTCCCTGTTTCAGGCATGACGCTACGGCGTGGCCGTCCACCCGGCAAGCTCGCGGCGCACAATGCTGCGCAGCATATCGATGCCCGGCCCGCTGGCATTCAGGCAAGGCAGTGCCGCAAAATGGGTGCCGCCGGCTTCTTCAAAGGTCTCGCGTCCCCGGATCGCAAGCTCCTCGAGCGTTTCGACGCAATCGGCGGAAAAGCCCGGGGCTACAATCGCCACCTTGCGAATGCCCTGGCCCGGCAAGGACGCCAGCACCCTGTCGGTCGCCGGCTCCAGCCACTTGGCCCGACCAAATCGCGATTGGAAGGTGATCGTCAGCTCACGCCCGAGCGCCTCCTTCAACAGCCGCGCGGTTTTTTGGCAGTGGCAGTGATAGGGATCGCCAAGCTCCAGCGTTCGCTGCGGCATGCCGTGGAAGCTGGCGAGCAGCAGGTCCGGCTCGAAATCAAGCGCGGCGAGGCCCGTCTCCACCGATGTCTTGAGCGCGTCGATATAGGCCGCGTCGTCATAATAGGGCGGCAGCGTCCGGATCGCCGGCTGCCAACGCATGCCGGCAAGGGCCAGGAACGCCTTGTCGTTCGCCGTCGCGGTCGTTGCTGCGCAATATTGCGGATAGAGCGGCGCGAGCAGGATCCGCTCGCAACCCGCACCCTTCAGTGCCTGCAATCGATCGGCGATCGCGGGCCGGCCATAGCGCATCGCGTAATCGACGGTGACCTCCGGCCCGAACGCATCCTTCAACGCTGTGGCCTGGGCACGGGTAATCGCCGCCAGCGGGGAACCCTCCTCCGTCCATACCTGTGCATAGGCGTGGGCGGACTTTTTGGGCCGGGTTGTCAGGATCGCGCCACGCAGGATCGGCTGCCACACGATCTGCGGTATCTCCACCACGCGCCGGTCCGAGAGGAATTCGGCGAGATACCGACGCACCGAACGCGCATCGGCCGCGTCGGGTGTGCCGAGGTTGATCAACAACACGCCGATGCGGGCGGGCGGAATTGGGGGGTGGTTCGCGGGACGGTTCATGCAGGGATCACTAGCGGGAGAGAGCGGAAGCGCTTGCCGGTTAAACTATGTAGAGCCCCGGCCAGTGCCGGCGCGACCGCCGGGACGGCAATTTCCGACACGCCGCCCGGCGGTTCGTCGGACCGGATCAGTTCCACCGTGATGTCGGGGGTATCGGCCAGGCGCGGCAGATGGAGTGTGTCGAAGCCGCGCACCCGCGCCAGACCCCGCTCGTAGCCAGTCGTGGCGCCGAGCGCCTGGGCCAGGCCGAAGATCAGCCCGCCTTCGATCTGCTGCCGCACCAGGTCGGGGTTCACCACGCGGCCGCAATCAACCGTTGCGACCAGCCGCTCGACCACCGGTCGGCCACGCTCGATGCGTGCTTCTGCCATCACGGCGACCGCACTCCCGCGCAATCGCCGACAGGCGATCCCCTGCCCGCTACCGGCAACGCCGCCGTCCCAACCACCCAGCGATGCCGCCGTGGATAGGCAACGAGCAAGGCGAGGATCGCCGCCCAGCATGCCGATCCGGAAGGACACTGGCTCGGTGCCCGCCGTCGCGGCAAGCTCGTCCACAAAGCACTCCTTGAAGAAAGCGGTGTAGCCGTCCGCCCCACCCCGCAGATACCCGGATTGCAGCGGCAGGTCCGCCAGGTGGTGATCCACCGCCCAGTTCGCGATCCGGTAAGGCGGCACCGCGCCGCTGATCGCCTGTGCATCACCGGGGGAGCCCAGGTCGGTGAATTCGGCCACGCTCGCCGGCAGCATGCGTTCCGCCATTGCACGCCCTGTCGCCGGAGCCGCAATCTGGGCGTGCCAAGCCACCGGCGTTCCGTTCGCCGCGAGCCTTCCGCGCATGCGCGCCATCACGGGCGGGCGGCAACGGTCGTGGATCAGGCTCTCGCCGCGCGACCAGATAAGGCTGACAGGCCGCTTCAACGTCATCGCCAGCACGGCTGCCTGTTCGGCTACATCATGGTCCAGCGCGGCGCCGAACGACCCGCCGATCATCATCGGGTGCACGGTCACTGCGTGCTCGGCCAAGCCGGCCGCCCGCGCGGCAGCGGCGCGGGCGATCGTCGGCGCTTGTGTCTGAAGCCACAGCTCCAGCCTCCCGTCATGAAAGGAAGCGGTCGCGGAGGGCGTCTCGATCGCGGCATGAAGCGCGGGCGCGACGCGAAACTCCGCCTCGACGACCCCGCCCCCGGACAAAAGCTGGCCGAGGCTACCCGCAGAGGCGACCCGATGCCCCTCTTCCGCCAACGCTCGCCTTAGTGCCCCCTCGATCCCGGCATCATCGGCGAGAACGCCGCGGGTCTCGAAACGAGGTGCCAGCCCGTCCAGCGCGCGCTGGGCAGCCCAGCTCGTCGTCGCGGCTGCGGCCACCCAGCGCGGGTTCTCGATTACCGCCACCACCCCTGCCACGCGCTCCGCCGCCGCCCGGTCGGCTCGGACCAGGCGGGTGTCACCCGGCGGGCCAGCCCTCACGGCAACATGCACCATGTCGGCAAGGCGTATGTCGGCGGCGAAGTTCGCCGACCCATCGACCTTGGCGGGCGCGTCCAGCCGGGGCAGCGGCTTTCCGGCCAGCGCGCCCGCTCCCTGGACGCCCTGGGGCAACGGGTCCGGCGCCTCTTCGCTCGCAGCAGCCCCGGCGAGCTCAGCGAAGCGGAAGCGGTTGCGCCCGGCGACTACAAAGCCCGCCTCGGTCCGGCATTGCGTCCAGTCGACGTCCCAGCGCCGTGCCGCCGCCTTCAGCAGCAGCGCCCGCGCGGTGGCGCCGGCAATGCGCAGGTCATCCTCGAACTGCCGCACCGAGGTCGATCCGCCGGTCAGCATCAGCGCCGCCCGCTTCGCCCATTCACCACGCACCGGGGCCGGCACCTGGTCGAATGCCCCGCCCCACAGCTCGTCCAGCGCAAGCGGGTTGGCGTAGAGCGGGCTGGCTGGCGTCGGCTCAACCGCCACCGTGCGCCAGTCTGCGCCGAGTTCGTCCGCCACGATCTGTGGCAGGGCGGTGAAAACGCCTTGACCGTGCTCGACCTGGGGCACCGCCACGATCACGCGGCCATCCTCGCCGATCTTCAGCCATGCGCCGAACAGGCGTTCGCCGGGACCCGCAACCAATGTTTCGGCGTAGCGCCGCGGCCACAGAGCCCAGGCGACCAGCAGCCCTGCCCCCGCGCCACCGCCAACCAGCAGCCCGCGCCTGGTAATCCGCCCCGTCGCCATTGTTCTTGCCTTAGCGGCGCTGCGACCGAGGTAAAGGGACCGAAAAGGACGGGCCGGCCGTTAAGCGCCGCAACGCCAACACCAGGAACACGCTTTCTATGACGGAAATCGCCGGCTGGGTCGCCCCGGCCGCCACCATGATCGCGGCCATGATGACCGCAGCGAATCTTGGCGCCCGTGTCACGGGCTGGGGCTTCGTCGTCTTCACGGTCGGGTCGATCGGGTGGATCCTGGTCGCGATCGGCACCGGCCAGAACAACCTGCTGTGGAGCAACGGCTTCCTGACCCTGGTGAACCTGATCGGCATCTGGCGCTGGCTGGGCCGGCAAGCCCGGTATGAGGATGGGGGCGCGGCCGCGACCCGGCGCAGCGCCGCCGCTGCGCGCGTGCCCACCTTGTTTCCGATCGGCCGGCTTCCCGGGGCGGCGGTCACCGGAAAGGACGGAGCGACAATCGGCACGGTGGTCGAGGCGATGATGCAGTGCGCCGGCACCGGCCTTGCTTATCTGGTGGTGAGCGAGGGGGGTGTCGGCGGCCTGGGCGAGCGTCTGCACGCCCTCACCCCGGATGAAGTGCGCTTCTCGGAGAACGGCGTCCATTGCGACCTGGACGCTGTGGCCCTGGCGGCGCGTCCGGTGCTGGAGGCGGATAACTGGCCCGCCAGTCTCTAGCCGGGCAGAGCCTGGTCCACCGTCATTTGCAGGTGGACGCCCAGCAGCCGTAGCTGCTCGACCACCTGGAAGCTGGCGAAAGGCTGAAGCAGCACCGGGCGCCGCTGCCATTCCGGCGGCAGGCGGGCTGCGGAGCCGCCGATCAGCACCACCGGCAGATTGCGCTCCGCCAGCCAGGTGCTCGCCCGCAGCAAATCATCGGCGGGAAGCCCGATGTCCATCACCGCACCGGCACACCCTTCCACGCCAGGGTGCGGCACTTCGCCGGGTGAAAGGGTAAGAACGACCAGCCCTGCCCGCCGCAGGCCCTCGGCCACATAGTCGCCGAGGAACCCCTCGCGAACCATTAGCAACACTTCGCAGGTCGGTGGCGCGACATCCGGCCGCGCCACCTCCATCTGCGTCAGTCCGTCGCGGATCATTCAGCCGCGTCGGCCAGCACCGTTTCTTCCTCGCGCGCCTTCAGCCGGCGATAGGTGGCCAGCGCCTGCCCCACGACCTGGTCCATGTTGTAATAGCGGTAGGTCGCGAGCCGCCCAACGAAGATCACGTCCGGCTCCGCGAGCGACAGCGCCTCATAGCGCTTGAACAGCGCCTGGTTCTCCGGCCGCGGGATCGGGTAATAAGGATCGCCCTCGGATGCCGGATATTCGAACGTGACGCTGGTCACCGGCGATTCCTGGCCGGTCAGGTGCTTGTACTCGGTTACGCGGGTGTAGGGCACCGCCTCGTCCGGATAGTTCACCACGGCAACTGCCTGGTGCCACTCCGTCTGCAGCGTGCGGTGCTCGAACCGCAGCGAACGGTAGGGCAACTTACCGTAGCGATGGCCGAAATACTCGTCGATCGGCCCGGTATAGACCATCTTGCCCCAGGTCGCCGTACCTTCCAGCTCGGCGAAATCGGTGTCGAGCATCACCGTGATGTTCGGGTGGTCGAGCATGCGGGTGAACATGGCGGTGAAGCCATGGGCGGGCATCGCCTGATGCGTGTCACCGAAGTAACGGTCGTCCAGGTTGGTCCGGGTCGGGACGCGCGCGGTAACCGACTTGTCGAGCTCGGACGGGTCCAGCCCCCACTGCTTGCGGGTATAGCCGCGGAAGAACAGGCGATAGAGTTCCTCGCCCACTGCGGACACCACCACGTCCTCGGACGTGCGCACTTCTGCGACGGGCTCGGCACGCGCTGCCAGAAACGCCGCGGCGTCCTCGTCCGTTTCCAGGCCCGCGTCGAACAGCTTGTTCAGCGTGGTCCGGTTGATGGGGATCGGCACCTGCTGTCCGCGCACTTCGGCGAGCACGCGATGCTCATAGGGCCGCCACTCGGTGAACCGCGACAGATAGCTGAACACCTCGTCCGAGTTGGTGTGGAAGATGTGCGGACCATATTGGTGGATCAGGATGCCTGATTCATTCTGCACGTCATATGCGTTACCGGCGACGTGCGGGCGTCGGTCGATCACCAGCACCTTTTTGCCAGCGTCCGCCGCCAGCCGCTCTGCCATCACGGATCCCGCAAAGCCGGCGCCCACGACCAGATAGTCGTAATGGGGGCGGTCCGCGCTCCCCGTGGCTGTCGTGTTTGTCGTTGCCATTGCCGTACCACCCTTCCTGATGGCCGCCAGCATCGCTGCGGCCACATCGTCCCATGATCCCGCGGCCAGCACCGCGTCCGCCTGCTTGCGCCAACCACGATCGCCACCGCGCACCAGCGCCATGGCTTCGTCACAGGCCTGCACGAAAGCGTCCCCGGCTTCCGCGATCCGCACCGCGTCGAGCGAGCCATAATGCCGCACCACGTCGACGACAGGCGTCGACACGACCGGGCGGCCCGCGGCGAGATACTCGGGCGTCTTGGTCGGGCTGATGAAGCGAGTCGCCTCGTTGATGGCGAAGGGCATCAACGCCACGTCCCAGCCCGCCACCGTCGCGGGCAGCTCGTCATATGACCGGGGCCCGGGGTAATGAAGGTTCTCGTGCCGCGGCAGCTCGGACGGATCGATCTTCACGACCGGGCCGACCACCTCGATCTGCCACTCGGGCCGGGCGGCCGCGAGATGACCCAGCAGCTCCAGATCCATGCGCTCGTCGATCACGCCATAGAAGCCGAGACGCGGCGTCGCCTGACGGCCGGGTTCGCGATCGCGGGCCCGGGCGAAGTGCGGCACGTCGACGCTCGACGGGAACGGGTGCACGCTCGGATGGCGGGTTTGCTTTGCCTCGTACAGGCTGTAGCCGCCGGTAAAGACCAGGTCGGAGGCGCGCAGAAGCTCCTCCTCAAGGGCGAGCAGTTCGGCTGGTGCGAAACGGAAGGCCGACAGCTCGTCCATGCAATCATATACGGTGACGGCAGCGCTGACCTGCCGCGAAAAGGCCAGCATCATCGGGGTGTAGTACCAGCGTACGGCCACAGGCGGCTCGCCCGCGAGGAAGCCGTCGAGAAGGGTTCCCAGCGCTTCGCGTTCCGCTGTCGTGGAAAGGCCATGGGGCAGCTGCGGAGTAACCACGCGCAGCCCGTCAGCTTCTTCCCGGATCAGCAAGCCGGGCTCGGCTGCGCCATGCTCTGGCTCTTCCCATACGACAACCGGATAATGGCGGGCAAAGCGGGTAAGCAGGTGTTGCGGTCGCTGAAAAACGAAGTTCCAACGCAGATGGGAGAAGCACACCAACAGGCCCGTGCCTGCATGTCGATGGGAACTGGCAGGCAAGCGGGCAGCGTTCATAGACAACTCCAGTCAGGCCCCCGCCCGTCATGCTTGTTAATCAACGAGAAAGGCGCGGTCTTTGATCCATATCATGACAAAAGATTGCCTTCGCCGCGGAACCGGGCACAGGGCGAGCGATGAGTTCCGATCGCCTGCCCTGGATCACTGTTGCGCCCGGCGCACCATATTTCATTACTGACCAGGGGGAGGACTGGACCCCAATCGGCCATAACGAGGCGATAAGCTGGGCTAATTTGCTGCCCTTGTTCAAACGGCGCGACCTGCCGGCGGTGGAACAGCACCTGCGCGATCTGGTCGCCCATGGCGTCACGTGCCTGCGGCTGATGGTAGAATACGCGCAGGTCCGACACCGATATTTCGAACGACCCGTCGGACGACCCGTGCCGGCGATGGTGCAGTTGTGGGACGATCTGTTCGCCATGTGCGAGCGAGTCGGGATGCGGATCCTGCTGACGCCGGTGGATACGTTCTGGATGTGGCTGCACTGGCGCCACCACCCGTGGAACAAGGCCAATGGCGGTCCCCTCGACCACCCATCGCGCCTGCTGCTGTGCGGCACCACGCGCACCGCAATCAAAGCACGCCTGACCTTCATGGTGGAACGGTGGGGCGGATCGGGCGCGCTGTTTGCCTGGGACTTGTGGAACGAGATTCATTACGCACAGGCAGGCGATACCGCCGATTGCTTTCCGGAGTTCATCGCGGACCTTTCGAGCCACGTCCGGACGCTTGAACAGCGCCTCTACGGCCGCAGTCACCCGCAGACCGTGTCCTTGTTCGGGCCCGAACTATGGTGGCGTCCCGACCTGCCGCTTGCCGAGCCGATTTTCCGTCATCCCGACCTCGATTTCGCGAGCATCCACATTTATCGCAGCGGCACGATCGACAACCCCACTGACACGGTCCGCCCGGCGCTCGCGATGGGGCGAGTCGTCCGGCATTGCCTGCGTGAGATCGCCGACGGGCGCCCGTTCCTCGACACCGAACACGGCCCGATTCACAGCTTCAAGGACAAGCATAAGACGCTGCCGGAAGCATTCGACGACGAGTATTTCCGCCACATGAGTTGGGCGCACCTGGCGAGCGGCGGCGTCGGCGGTGGCATGCGCTGGCCCAATCGAAAGCCGCACGTGCTGACGCAAGGCATGCACCAGGCACAGGGCGCGATGACGCGGTTTTTACCCTTGGTCGATTGGCAGCGGTTCCGCCGCCAGCCCTTCCCCGTCCGCGCGCCCGGCTTCCACGCGCTCGGAAGCGGCGACGAGCGCCAGGCGATTGTATGGCTGGTCCGCCGCGGTGGTCGGATGGCTGACGGACGAGTCGACCCGGCGCGGGTCA
>Ga0210040_10003282_pt1 | contig 22029 bp, 13 predicted proteins | sample CryGeyCG12114_NA_FD_185462 | JGI IMG/M metagenome (GOLD analysis project Ga0210040, IMG submission 185462) | Groundwater microbial communities from aquifer - Crystal Geyser CG19_WC_8/21/14_NA (SPAdes) (version 2) | ecosystem: Environmental > Aquatic > Deep subsurface > Groundwater | place: USA...
CGAGGATTCTTTATTTCCCATCGAATCGATGGCGACGGACATCTTTTCAAGCTGAAAACATTATAAAAACAATCTTTAGTATTATAATAAATCAATATTTTAAACACATTCTTGCTGGCGACAACCAACAAAAAAGTACTTACCACATCCGGACAAACAGTGCGTCGCTTGTTTGGATCTGTGCTTTCAAATTCTATCGATGATCGCAAAATTGGAAGGGCATCATCGGCTCGTCCAAGCTCCACCAAAGCTAAGATCTACAATCAAAATATATAGTAAGAATTAAGAATATTCACACGTCAATGAATGAGGTCCCATGCGACAGTGACAGCGGAGGAATCGAACTTAAGTAGTTTCGCTGCTGCATAATCGTACCTTGAGGTTCCGTATAGTCACATAATTTGGCTGCTGACTATTGGACAAGATTTCAAGGGCAACTTGAGGTGCATTTTGACGAATAGCTAATGCACATGCAAATGACAATGCCCGCCTAACAGGATAAATTCCAGCCTCTTTCATTTCTGAGAGCAGTTTTAGTGCGTACTCATAACTCTGCACTGTGTTCTGTAACCATACAATCAATTTAAAAGTAGTACAAGCAAATCAAAAGTAAGAATGACTAAATTAATAACTACAATTAAAAAACGAAAACAAAGTTAATATAGGATAGGAATATGAAGTTACGAATAAGATACTTATATTTAGCGTCATTACCATTTCGAAACAGGCCCCAAAGACTAGAATAATGACATTACGTGGGAACTTGGATCCCTGTACTTGCTTGGTTTTAATAATCTCAAAAAGTTCCAATATTTCATTATACATCTTGTTTGTATAAAGCAAGTCGCACAGAATTTGGTAGGTTGTAAGTTGATCAAAGAACCCTTCCAACTCAGGATCCTTGAAAGTTTCCAGAGCCATTTGTGGTTCATTCAGATTGTAGTACATGCGCATGACTACTGGGCCAAAGATGTAATTCCCAAATCGGAGGTGGCGATTTTGTTGATTAAATCTACATTTAAATCAGTTTAATGATAAAGGATATGAATCTTACGGTACGGACAATATCAAATCGGTTATCTAACAACCTGATCAATTGTGAAATAATATTACCTTTTCATCATCTTCTGCATCAAGGCTAAATCTTCAGGCTTGTTGTCCACAAGATGGCACATGTTTTTTAAATCTTCAGTAAAAATCATGTTGCTTGTCTCCGATTGAGACAGCTCTGTCATTTTTGCCTTAAACTTATCTGCCATTCCATCAAATTGAGTGGTAACTCTATGTCGTTGTTTTTCAAAGCCATCTAATCCCAATGACTGTATTGAAAACAGGGTTCGACAACTCCCTAACACTGGTTAGTGATTGTTTAAAAAAAAATAGGTTAACAACAAAAAGAAATCTTTTGATAGTCCAGTTCCTATTAACATTTAGATTTTAGATGACTTACAATTGCTGCTGGAACTTATGTTCGACAAAGAACCACCGGCCCGGAATAACTTCATAGAAAATGCCATTTTTGTGTTATCAGATAGTTCTATTTATCTTATCTAACTAAGTAAATTACAAAATAGCAGCAATCAAATAGAGTTCGGAATATATTTTTAATTACAAATATCAATCACCAATCACCACATGTAACTTCTACTTTTCACCGCATGCTGAGTTTCGCGCTGCCAGCCATGAAACTCATTGAGTTCGTTTTGTTAGTGAAGGCGAACACAAACTTTTCTTCAACTTTCTACAAGGAAAAGAATGTTTTTAGAATGTTTTTAGCTTTCATTAGAGTGAAAGCTGCGTTTTATTATTGATTTTTATTAAGGCAAACATAAATATCTCAAGTATATCAAACGATCTTTTCATTTTGATGTGTATCTGCAAGAGAATGCGAGCAAGTATACTTCAAAAACATTTTTATGACTTTATCTACCGGTCAGGTATTGCGGACATTGGACTAGAGCTATTAGCTCATTTTTTTCGATCCATTAGTTTCATTTAAATGCTTCATAAGAAACGGCAAAGTGACATTTTTTATACGTTCGTCTTCATTTTCAAATTGGAATCGATTATAGTTTATGTACGTCCTTAGTCTATGCATGACTAATTAGTCTCACTTGCAAATTGAAGAAAAATATTAACGAATTAGCTTCAGGCATGCAAAGATATTGTAAACTCTAATTTTTCTGACCTTTTTTTCAATAAAAAAGGTGTGAGCTGTAACGGAAATAGCAAGCTCATGCATTAGATGCAGCAAGGAAAAAAAAGAGAAAGCAAAAAGTAAAAGTTCTCGCGGGAAGCGTAAAGTTTGAATTTAACTAACAATGTTTCTTCTGCTTCCGTACATTTAATAATACATTTTAATTATCAATTAAAGTAATATATAAATTTCCTGTTTCAAGTGTTCACTAATAATATCCATTACATACTGTTTAAGCAGTGCAAGTTTAAAGTTGCTTGAGGAGTGTTAATTTTATTTTAGTTCTCCTGATTGGATGAATAAAAATTTATAATGGCTCTTGAAAAATAGGTAAGCCTTTTCATATGTTATTGTGACTAACCAACTAAAAGTTGTGTATAGGGTTTCTTTAAACTTAAATGTTGGTCGTAATTAACTTTGATTCGATACTCTTTCTATCCTTTCATATTCTCATAGTTCATTGCTAGATGTGATTTCATTTATGTTGATATGCGGCTATCTTGAGAACGCCCCATAACCAATAGTTTGTCGCCGTCGGCGTCCTTATTTTATGCATCATGAGTCCCTGTGCAAGTGACGTTTCCAAACCTTTAATTTTGCATCATTTAAGTTACTTTGGACTCCAAATAAAATTTTGCTCCCTTTCATTTAATAGATTAAAATGAGGTTTACTTGTAAATTTAAGTCATTACAAAGATTTATCGCATTTGTTCAAAATATTGAGCTTTCAAAAAAAGCTATTATCGTATTAACTAATTGCGTGCTTTTTAAATATAGTCTTAAAAATTATTGCATTCATATGAGATTTCTAGTTTTATCGATTTCTTCTTGTTTTTAGTATATTCGTAGCCACATATTCGTATTCGTGAAATCGTTTTCATAATTTCTTTGATTTGTATCGAAGGTATGTAGACATAAATATTGTGAGATGATTTGTGTGACCCCAACTATTAAAATTTCAAGTTAATACAATATCTATCTTTTTATATTCATGCATACATGCATATTTATGCATATTCATGTAACAGCGGTAATTAAAATGCATTTGATGTAATCAAGTCATTGTAATGCACATGGCACATCACCTATTCAAACTTTTCTGGGAAACCAAACACCCATAACATGCTAAATAAAGTAATGACGTTCCCTATTAGTTTAGTTACATCGTCAACCCAAGGTGTGTAGCACACATGACTATAAATAGGAAAAGTGCGTGCCTTGTCAACTCTTGACCTTTTTTGACTGCTTTCACTCTCCAGCATATGACATCACTCTTTTCCTTGTCTGGCCTACTTGCATTCAATAAATATTACAGTAAGTCTGTGTGTGTACCAAATCTATTATCCCATGTTCGTAACTGAAACCCACCCTTTGTTTTACTTTTTTTCCGCTCATCCTCCACCTAAATCACGAAGCGGTGAAAGAAACCTCACTAATTAAATTCTGTTTCCTCCACCCAATATAAACTTACTTTCTCTTTTCATCCAACCCATCTATCTACTTGCATTTATTTTCCGTGCATTTTCCTTTCACTCTTCGTGATCCTCATATGCTCCAGGATGCTGAAAAAAAATTAATTTTGGCATCCCAACTTGCTACAAGAACAAACTCATGCTACAATTCCATAAGAGAAAGGATTGTGTATTTTTCTACTGTTGTCCCATAACATTTCTTGTTCAAAATGTTTGCACACTCAAGTCAGCTAAATCGTGTACGTGCATACACATCCCATTTGAGCCATGAAGTAACTAACCAACTAGTACATCTCTATACCATATCCCTGGTTCGGCCCCATTCGTTTACCTTAGGTCGGGTGCACTCGGCCCGTTGGCAAAAAATATTAGCATGGTTGGGAAAAACTCGCTGGTACAAGTAGGAGCAAAAGCACAAGGAAAGTGAAATATCACATAGACTCTATAGAGCTGAAACTCACATCTTTCTCAGTGCCCTAGAAACCGGCACAGTATTCACTGTACACACTAAAAGTTGTGTGTGGCAGGCAGGCAGCAGTAGAGCCCAAGAGTTGTGTGTAGACCTTCCTTCCTCTCCCACTCCACACTTTTCCTCCATTTCATTCCCTATTCTATTGATTGTCGTCAGTGAGCTCAATAATATCTTATAATCCGAGCATGGCACCTCTATATACCCCTATGTTCAGTGAGTCGACTGTGTGCTAGCTACCACACTGTACAGTTAATGCATTCTCATTCTCTCTATGGTAAGGTTCTCTTGTAGCTGGAGTTGGCTCGTCCAGCCTGAGATAGTTAGTTGAAAAAACCTGGTGCACACATAGTCAGTGAGTGTAGATCGCATTGCTCACCAGGGCTCGTATTCCTATTATTCCTATGTGCACTGTGTGTTGGTTAGTGCTATCTGGCTAGAATCTTCGTCTGGTCCTACTAGAATAAGAGAGAGTACATGGTCTATATGGTCCTACATGAACCAGAATGGTGTAGTCTGGAACGCAGCCCAAAAATGTACGAAAAAGAAAAAGGGATCTAGTACTTGCTAGTAGTCTTCCATCCTTTTGTATTTTCTGAGCCAGTTTCTTTGAGAAATCTCTCTCTCTGTTTCTTCCCTGTTTTAGGCTTGTGTACTCTCACTCACTGTGTACATATGAGCAAAAATTTTCTCGCCAGTCATTATCGTGTTTTTCAAATCGGGTGGACTGGTTTTGTTCCAGGGTTTTTCAGGAGGGAAAGGGAAAGTACCAAGGTTTTGAGAGTGAAATCAGGAGTCATTTTTAAAAGCGTAAGGGATTGTAGATAGTTATTGCCATGAGAGGTGTTTGTGAGTAAAAGTGCGACTTAAGGCCTCACCTATTTGCTGGGAAAATACCCTTATGAACAAATTATGGTGGGTTGAGTAAAACCGTAGGATACGAAAAAAATTAAAAATAGTTTCATAGGTGGAATTTGTTCATTGTAAGATACGTTGATGAGTAGCAAGTAATTGTGCACACAATCTATTGATTGTTTGAATCATTAACTAAGGATTTAAATATTAATGAAGATTTAATTTTCTCTTTTTCCAGTAGTGGCTCTTAGGACCTAAGCGTGTAAATCATGGACTTGAGGAAAAATCTCTAGCATATAGCAGCTAGCTGGATCCCTGAAAAATTGTCTTTTTTGAATCCCCAAAAAAATTGTGATGTAGTACACACTTGTGCAAAAAAGATAATGTGTGTGTACAACTTTGGCTAGTGTTTGTGTGGTGTGTACGTGATGTGCAAACTTGTTTGAGCATTACAACTGCTGTGAGAACTAAAGCAAAAAATAATCTAAATATACTGTGTGTGTGTCTACGTGGTATCTCCTGAGGAAGAAAATCGGAAATCTTTTCCTCTCTAGTACCTTGATTGCTCTAATCTTACTCTGTGTATCCCGTCAGTCTTATACACAATTTTCCTTCGTTCAGAGGACACGATGATGGAGATGTTGAGTGTCAACAAAATGACGACAAATATTCTATGTTCTGCCTTCTTGCCTTCCAAAATATTTGGAAAAGTGAGGACATCACAGAAGAGAATGGTGGCCTTTTCAGTTCATCTGTTATTTCTTGTTATATTATCAGTGTCGTGGTCACCAAGTGCTTCTGCTTTTCAAGACCCGCGTAAGTTGCTCACTTTATCTTTATTACAGTCATTATGAATAATACAAATACAAATGGTCCATAATATTAGAGTAGGTAGTAAGTAACTTACCTGAACCTTTGCTGCTCAAACTGGATAATTTATTCTCATCTCATTAGCTACTTACGTACTTCCTTGTAAATTTGCCACATAATTATGTTTTAACTAATGTGCATCAGTCAACTACTAATGTGCATCAGTCATTACTCATTATTATTCCTGTGTATAATTTCCCAACTGCTGCTTCCATAATCTTGCACTACCTGAATAATTATCTCCTTCAGTCAGTCCAGTTAAGCGTCTATTGCTGTTTCATGATAAAAATAATCATAATAGTGTTGCACTGTAGTCTTGTCTGTTGCATTCTCTCACATTATGATAATGATAAACTCGCACTTTGCGCTTTACTCTCAGTTTGTCGAAAATGTAAATCCTTGTGCTTTCATTCCTCACGTCTATGTCGCAACCTCAACTAAGCATAAAGTTCTATGTTGCATTCATTATCGTTTACTTGTGATTTTAAGATTCTTGATTGTCTTTCGCATTCACATACGAACTATAAACTAAACTACTAACCCCAATTCACCCAAAGGTGGTAAATAACTGCGAATGGGAAAGCTACCTTTCTCTTTTATAACGCTGCGTTTTTTATACCTTTCGTTTTGACTTTGCTAAATACTACTATAACTGAAAATGAATGTAAATATGTTAACTTAATTTCATGAATCATGTTGCGAATGCAAAGTTTTGGGCTGTGCAAATGAACTGCACAATCAAATAGTAGTAGTTTCGTTAAATCAATCCGTTGGTTACGGTCCACTTTTGTGCACCCAGCATGTACACCGACTTTTGACTTGGAGAGTGATGATCACCTGGCTGGACCAAGATACCTGAGTTCAGAAGACCAGTCGGGGTCCAAAATTGTGGTCGAAGAAGGCTCACGATTCACCTTGAGCTGTATCCTAGACCAGTTCCATGTGATCAAGTGGACACTGAATGGGAGGGAAGTGAACTATGAGGATGAGCAACGAATGGGCATTGAAATTCGAACGGGAAACCCACATCCACGAACTAATATGACGAATACACAGCTCACGGTGTATAATGCTTCATCACTACTCCATGACGGAGAGTATAAGTGCACTACCATTTGCAAAAGCAATGTGAAGGGGGCCAATGAAGGGATCAAAATTACTGTAAATATCGGTTAGTGTGTTTCAACGTTTGTCTCACTTCAAAACACAACCAAACTAGCTGATTTGAACACACTTGTATATGTAGTGAACAATGCTAGTGTTTTATTATTTGAACACACTTGTAGTAGTGTTTTTATTATTTTTAATGCATTAGTTGCACTTTTTGTTCACAAATGTAAGTAATGACTGGATCCTAATGATTGTGACTGGTAGATTTTAAGTTTGTGTTAATAATCTAGCATAGAAGTGTGTATATGGCTTGAGTGGGAATGCAAAATGGCACATAATATAAACTTTTGGTTCTTAGGTTATGTATATGTGAGACAAAAGGAAGAAAAGTGTTCATTTTAATATGTTGAATGAAATAGCACATATACTTTGTAGTTAGTATGTGAGATATCAACAGTAGAATATTTTTTATGCTACAAAAATGTTGAGACGCCCTTGATAATAAATAATAATGTTAGCATCTTGAGCTCTCACAGAGCTCTACTGAAATTCGCATTTCCCATGTAATTCGGTAGCTTTAAAAGGCGAGTAGAAGGAGACTAAAGGAGACATGAAATACTGGCTTACTCATAAAATTGGAATAGTGCCTGGGAAAAGTTTTTTTTGGTCAAATAAACTTTCCATTTGTCTCTCTCTGCATTCGAGTGTAGCTATAGAGTCACTAATGACGTCAGCCTGAAAGTTATTAGTCTCCATAATGGTCGTCTTTAATTTCTCAGCTTTTCACTACATTTTACTAACTAACCTACTAGCTAACTAAGTGGCACGAATGAAATAGTAGGATTGTGCATTTGACTCTTCTGTTTTAGTAGGTAAGTTTTACTTGACGTTTGCACGTTTACGTATACCAACGAAACCACTACATAAAAACCTATAGATTGAGGTTTTTGTATTCAAATGAGTTTCCGTCTGCAAATAAATTAAGGTCTGGTGCTCAGAAAAGGTAGAAAAGGGATGTATTCCCTGTCAAATAATAAGGATATTATTATTATTGAGTGCTCTCACTACTTTCGTACCAGCAGACAGTAATAGAAGTAGAAAATTCTTAGTTTTAATGTATACACAGCCAGTGACTGTTAGCGAAAATCGATAGGCTCTTCTCTAGTGTTTTTGAAGCCATAAATTGAACGTCATTTTTAGACTGTCAGTCAGTCAGACTGTATGTTATGTGAGTAGAGTTCGTTAGTTGAATCCTTGCGTTATATGCATGCATGCATGTCTGCATGCTTTGCTAACTAATGTGGCTACATGTCTGTCCCTGTAGTAAGTTGACTGACTGAGATTTCAAAATGGAACTACTTTCCATCTTGTGCACTCATGCAGATTAGGTAAAGCTAAGCTAATAGCACTGGGTTCTTGATTTGTTTTCCCAAATTTTATTACTTTTTCAGTGCCGTAAAAAAGGGAGTATAGTAAAAGTAGTAGTAAGTAGTGTAAGTAAACAAATAAGTTTATTGTCACAACCCCTGGCTTCCTATGCTTATTCACACTGTACAAGATAAGCCATCAAAATCGGCTCTTTCATTTCAGTATTGCAATCAGCCAATAGGTTTTACTATGGGTTCTTTTGCATTAGTCTAACAACAGCAATCAATGGTTATAAATATGGATGTGTAGTGAAGAGTTGTTCACTTTTCCTAATTTTTGTTTCCTTCATGTAGCAATAGGGTTTTATTATGGGTTTTATCGTTTCATAATAGTTTTTACTGTGTTTTTATGAATATGAACTTGTATCGTGCTTCGTATACCCATTAGTTAGTTGTTTGTACATTGTCTGCATTGATCACAAAGTTGACTTCATCTAAAATTTCATGGAACAAACCAAATTCACATCACATAATGATTAGGATCACAATGCTCTTCCTCTACTCATAATAGTGAACCCACTACATCTGCTTCACTAATAAATCATGCTACATGAAAACTCACGGAGAATTATAATTGGCTTCATTAATAGCATGATGGTTAAGTAAACTCATTCTGTGTTCCAAACACAAAGTCCTCATGCATGGTTCCAAATCACCCTGCTTGTGCTTTCGACTTCTATTCCCACATAAGCTTTATGCAAGCAAGTACTGTTGTTAGCTAACCAGAAAAGGTGTAGTTAACTTAGTTTGTTAGTTAATCCATTAATATATGATTAGCTCAACTGTGACTGGATGGAACTGAAGGCAGTGTAATTATAATAACATGTAGGCAAAAATGCAGCTTACTTTCACACTAGTACTAACTAAAACACTTTGTTCCCTGAAAGATGCTTTTTTGTCTTTCCTAACTAACTGAAACTTACTACTAACCAATAAACTGCCATTTTCCTATGCAAATGGCAATAATTCATGATTATCACACAGAAATGTGTATTTCACTACTCTGTGCTCTCTAAACTATACTTTTTTGTGTTTCTCTTGCAGCAATAAACGTAACAGTAAACTATGATGAGACAGAAAAAGACTTGGATGGGAGTACCATTTATAAGAAATTCGTTTTTAGTCAGAACCGAGTGGAACTTGTCTGCAGTGCCCCGGATGCAGATGTGCTAAAATGGTAAGTAGCATTGTTACTACTTTGGACTGAGAATAATGATCTTATGGAAGGGTAACTCGTAAAGCCATTGTTCATTGTATAGTCAGTGCTGGCTGGCTGAGCTTTATGTATAGTAGGAAAGTAGGATTTGCTCGCAAATGTCGTCCTACGACACGGGGTTAAACTTTCCATTTGTTTCTGGGGCATTCGAATTGAATCGTTCCCGTTGGGAAACGTTACTTACTTGCTACATACCATGAAAATGAAAAATATTGGGCAATCCCAGTAGTATACTAAGCCCTTGTATGTGGGCTTTAAGTAGAAGGTTATACGCATTATGGGAGCAAGGTGGAAAATTGTGATGAGAATGGTTGACCTTAAATTTGAAAGTTACATTCGCTGATATTTTCTTTATAGGTATAGAATAATTCCTGGCAGAGCTAATCAGGACATGGAGGACATATGTATAGGAGAAGATCCTTTAGGGAGAATAAGAGGAAGTAAGCGTCAACCCCATTGCTCCATTGAGCGAACAAAGACAAATGATGGTCAGCATCAGTTGAAGCTCCAATTTATAAGAATACGGAAACATGCAAATTCGACCTATGATATAATTTCCGATTTCCGCAAGTATAAATGTGAAGTGAGTAGTGCATCCCGACAAGGATCCGTCCTTGTAGAACTTGCAGGTAAGAAGTTCATTCATTCACACAGTTTTTTCTTCCAGCGGTGTTTTCTCGTAACTGTTCATGCAGTATAGAAGCAAAAATTGGGAAACGAAAGTGATGTAATGTGTATGTATGCATGTAAAACTATAGGTGGACTGTGAGTGAGTTAATGAAAAATGAGAAAGTGACTTGACTTTGCTCAATTTGAAGTATTGTTAAGGATATTAGCAAATGAAATGCAAACGAGCTTCTGGGAGTGAGCTTTTGAGACTGTATTCACTATTTACTACTGCAGTAATGTATAAGCTAATAAATTTTTTAAGTGTAGCCTGCTACTACAAAGGCAAGCTCTGGCTCGGCTTTCTCATTTCTCATCCCATTATTGTAGTATTTTGGAGCGAGGTAAAATACTTTCTCTGTTAAGATGATGACGCACATTGATTTTTTGATGAAACTGCTCGCCCAAGCTCTTAGCTTTTTTGGCCAAATAATTGACTTAAGTTTCCTATCTGAGCAAATTTCAGTCACCGAGTGTATTTTATCTCAAGTGGTTTGTTACTTTTGGGACTGTTTCTTTATGCTACTTATATTATACTTAGTTAGCAATTGTGTGAGCTCAAATTGATAGGTTCAGTTTGCACAGTTATGATTTTTTTTCGTCCAATGTATTGGAATGTTGAGATGGAGAGTTTGAAAGCTTTTGTAAATAAATAACGCATGGGGAAATACCCTATTTACAGGTACATTAAAACTAGTACCTGCTATACGAGTGAGCTCGTAGTCTGTATAGTCGTAGTCTGACTTTCACCAGTGTTTTGTGTATAAGTCTCTATATAAGAATGGAATGAGGCTGACAGTAGTACTTGACAGAACTTACTGGAATATGATTTAGAGTGCCTTTACTTGAACGAAATGCCGAACGTTTTTTATTTAAGTGCAGTCCAAATGTGAACTTTGACCTTTTGATTTGAAAATTTCAATTTGGTGATTTGGAATTCATTCAGATGTAAATGTTTTTTCTAGTTCTACGTATATTAGTTGTTTTTTGTATCCTTTTGCCTGTCAAAATCATTCCATTGTTAGTTTCTATGTAATCAACACATTGATCCTGAGTTGGATACTCTGCTGCTGGGAATGAACTCAAGGCAATGTGTATCGTCAGCATGTTAATGCTCAAAGAATGTAAATGAGTTTCCCCTTTGATGTGCGTGCCTACATAATACTTTTTGATGATGGCCAAGGAATTGAATTATGTGTGTTGCATGAATCTCAAGTGAATGATGATGAGAATGAGAGATTGAGACGATCGCCAGAAGCTGCTGATCTCAGCCTGGACCACAGGAATGACAAGGGTGATGTGATCTCATCATGAATACTTACAAATTTTGAATCTTCACCGTCACTAAAACTCAATGTTCTCGCTCATTCATTCGCAATGGGGAGTAAATTGGTGTGAATCAGCTAAAATTCTTCAAAATTTGTATATTTTTTCTAATGGCATACAAAAAATACAACTAAAGAGTAAAAATTCGTTTACAACTATGTGGGTATGGAAATGTATTTAACTTAAAATCGTTTTTTATCTTTTCAAAGTATGAATTATATATTTGCGAACAGAAACAAATCTTACTTTTTTATAATGCGTAAATTTTTTTTGCCCAAGTATGTTCTTTTGTATTCTTTAGCTGATACGCACCAATCAACAATCTATTGTGAATCACTTTTCTTGTCTGCCAATTCGTCTAAAGCACACACGCATTGTTTGTTTGTCAATCTGAATCACATTTGAGATTCTTTATATTTCAATATTTTATCTGTGTGACACTAAATAACTAACACTTGATACAAGTGAAGCATGTATTCAATCACTAATCAGTAAACATTTCATTTTCCCCAGCAATTCCGTTTGGTAACAAAAAAGCGTGCAGTAAATTATTCCATGGATTACAATCCAGACTAGGAAAAAAAGCAATTACTATTCAATCCACTTTGATTATTAATAAATGGAAGGCTGCCACGACAGGATTTTAATAGCTTCTTTGCCTTCATGTTATCGTTCCATGTTGAAAAAAAGTGGTGCACTGTCAACAACGATAAAAAAAATGGGATACCATTATTAGCATGCAATGCTTGCCGTGAGAAAAGCCACTGCTACTCGTTATTAATACAGCAGCTTGCACTAATATGGAGAGTTGGGGAATGTGGTGAATTGTTATTACTCTCTGTTGTATATAAAGCTCAGGTGGCTCCATTTTGTGGTTCCTAAAATTTTAATGAGCACATTTACATGGCTCTAAAAGTGCTGCATCCCATAAGTTGGCCAGATTTTTGCACCTCTGCTAGTGAGTGTGTTGAATACATAAGTTATTAAAATTTTTGTAGAATTGAATATGTTATTCAACTGGGAAAAAAGGGATGACGCTGGAGTATGTGATGTATATAAAATTGAAACTTGAGAACAGTCGGTGCAACCAACTTTCAGTTTAACTGACATCCAATATGAAATTCTGTCCATGTACTCTCAGATGTTTGTGTGTCACTTGTCACAACCAAACGTCAAATCCAGAGACTTATTATAGTTGGTTGACTTGCAAACTTTATTTTGTATGCAACTTGAACGACACACTGTCCAGTCTATATGTCTTGCTTCACCAATTTGGGCTTTTACAATGGAAAGTATTCCACTTACTAGAACTGTGAGACTGACGCAGACAAACTCCCAAACTCTGCCAGTCTCAGTCAACATAACTTTTTGCGGCTTTAATTGGGAACTTTTCTTATCCACGTTTTGGTTTGGGAACATTGGAAGAGAACATTGCATTTCTTTCTTTCAAATTAGAAGAGCTGAAATATGTTCCATTGTATTCTTTTCACAAAAGATGGCGGCAATCATGTGTGTTGTCTATATGTTTGCTTGAATTCACCACATTCGATTCGTGCCACTGGTCACTAACTTTATGTGATGTAACCATTATTCGTCTCTAGCAATTGATAGAAAATCCATGTAACATGATCTGCTTTATTTTATTTTACACAGAGACGGTCTCTGTGAGAAGAAAATTACTGAAAGGCGAACGTAGTGTCAGTGTCATTCAAGGAGATGCTTTAGAGATTTACTGCGATGTCACTGGAGTCTCTGAAGAATATCTGAGAAAAGGCAGAGTCCGTGTTCTGTGGTCAAAAGGTACAGCAAAAAAATGTGCACAATGTTTCATTGTCTGGATAATGAGTTTGATATTGTTTTACATGTGAGATCAATAGCGAGTTAATGATTTATGGTTTTTTTTTGTTTATTAGACAATGAAAATTTGGATTTAGAAGGAGTTGAGGGCGTGAGGAAATTGAAGGACAACATATTTCGCCAAGGTTTTGAAATCACTCAGGCTGCACCTGAACATAGGGGCAACTATGTGTGCAGACTTGAGGGAGAAGGCATCAAAGTTACTCATAAAAATGATACCTTACAACCTGAAGATGACCCTCATGTTTTCACCCAATATGTTAGAGTTAAAGGTATGCATTGCGGATATTATTTTGAATACAGGATGGCTGATGAATCCAAATGTTATGTTCACTTCACCCTGTGCTGAGTAGATTATCTAAACGCAAACTTTAATTCCTATTTGCAGATAAAATGGGTGCACTGTGGCCCTTCTTAGCGATATGTGGTGAAGTGGTAATCCTGTGCACGCTTATTATCATCTTTGAACATCGTCGGACTAAGCCCGACATGGATGAAAGTGAGACCGATGGGAGCCCCGAACACTGAAGAATTCATCATAGTAATAATAACTTGTTAAGCTCACCATATGGCTGCTTCCCATAATACATGAAGCCCAAACAACTGTTGCAAAACAAACAAAACACAAGAAAAATGTCGTCACTATTATTATTATTCTTATTATTGCGCTCGCAACTACTAACTCGAACAAAAAAAAACTCTCTCATCCCTTCTGTGCGTGTGGTTCATTTCTTTGTCTCTTCTGTTATCATCATCATATATAATATATATTGCTCATTCATCACGCTGCAATTTGGAGGGGTGATAGTGGTGACCCCAGAAGAATCTCTTGAAGAAAACGAACTGTCTCATTAGTGAACAAGTGCTGTAGTGAGTGACTGACTGTACAGTTGGCAAAAAAAAACTGATGTAGATCACAAGGAGTGGAAGCAAAATGAACAAGCCTAGTGGTTTATATGTAGAGTGTGTGAATGGTGATGTTGAATCTAAAAGTGAATCTTGTATTTAGTTTGTAGATCAAGTACCTCATTCTGTAAGAAAAAGTATCCTTGTGGAATGTGTATCCACCATGCATCTTTTATTCTCGTTGTCATTTAATATTGATCCTAATGGATGCTCTGTTGTAGTCAGTCGGAGCTAAATATTTGCAAGAGCTACTAACTAACTGTAAGAATAAGGATAAGATAGTTAGTTAGTTAGTTAGTTAGTCTGCTAGTGAATTCAGTCTCTACCTAAGCACTCTCGTACTAATTATTTGTGCACTGTTTAATGCATCTGTAATAGCTGAGAATGCGGGGATACAAATTCAGTGCACTCGTTTAATAAAGTCTCTATTGATAATGTGGTACAGAATCTTTGATCCGTTCTAAGGAAATAAGTAAACAGCTAACTAACTAACTAATGATATGTACTTAATGCATAAAATGCTAGTTAGCAGTGTAGAATAACTAACCAACTAACTACCCTTTGTTCACTTCCATATCCTTCGAGCTATATATTACTATAGTATATAGTTAGTGCACAAAGGAGAAAGCAAAATTCACACTATTGTAGGTTCGTATTGTGTCTACTACTCACTCATACATTATAGTATATGTTTGTACAAGTCTTATTATGGAGACATGAATACTTCCTAGCTTCCAACGAATTTCTTGAAAGAATCATCATCATAAATAATATTTATGTGCAACCGTTTCTTATAAGGGGATCGTATATACACCACACATTTTTTGGGTTTTTTTTCGGATGAGAAGAAAATCGCTCAACATTTTTCTTGCTCTCTTGAAATTCCAGGTATACTGGAGTTGACTACTACGATTATATTGTTTGGATGCAATGGAGACAGTGAAAGTTTGATGGTGTGTAATATGATATTCTTATTGGAATTCTTCTCTTTTTTCGAATTCGTAAACGACTCTGTGTGTACATTGAGTGAAATTCACTTTCCCTGCACTATGGTCGTAATAGTAGTGTATCCTAGGATGATGTATTATATTGCGAATAGGATGATTAGAAAAATTAAAAGACATTTTTTGACGGGTGGAAGAAAAAATACTAATGATCATATTATTTTATTGGAGGGGAAAATGTGTATAGCAGCAATCTGCCAGTATAGATCATGCCATAAAGTTAAGGAATGTGTGTAGGCGAATTTTGGAAGAAAACAAAAAAATATAAAGGGGTTAAGTGGTATTTCTAATGCCTTCACTGTTTTTTTTTTTTGCTTTTTAGCAGCTATACTGGAGCCTACAAAAAATACACGCAGCAGCGTATTTAAAGTGTACTGTACACAGTTGTAATGTAGAATGATAATGGTTAAGCTTGTTCAAGGGTTAAGGATACGACTGTTTATGTTACGTTAGGTAAGAATGATGTATTTACTAAAAAGTGCCGATTTCAATTGAGCTCGTCGTGTTATGATTTATTGTTGGAAGGAGAAAAATATGTCACGTGGTTAAAAAGAACAAGTACTATATTAGATGTGGCACAAGTCATGAATATGTAATAATAATTTGTGGTGCTTACTTGAGCTCATTAGCATTTATAAAGTTATTCACACACTTGTTTATGGAAGGGGAGTTTTGTCATCACATCATCCCGCAATTAGTTAAAGCTTTCATGAGTTCTAAAGTTTGTGTTTTACATAAACTTTTTGACTTTTAATTAGTATCGAATTGTTTTGTAACCTTAACCTTAGTTGGTTAAAGAAATTCGTTTGTTAATTTTTTTCCTTCGCCTATGAATTGCGGCGTTAGCCGTAGACTGAAATTTGTGTTCTTTGATTTCCCGTGATTTTTTTTGTTTTGTAAGAAAAAACTACTTTCAATTGGCAAGTTATGCACGAATATTATATTCATTTACTACTCTATGCTCGTTTAACTTGAGTTTTGCTTTACAAACCCAATTTGTGTTCATGTGTTATAAATGAATCCATAAATCTTGTTTCTTTGCTTCAGATGTATTTTTGATTGAACCACAGGAAATAAATAAATTCTCTTTGTGCTATTTATGATTTTTTCCCCTGTTATATTATTTTATACCTATGCAATGTATGTTGTTCTGTGTTCCATGTAGTGATATTTTTGCACGTCCTTATTTTTCATATTTTTTCCACCATGTTGTTGTTTGATAGAAACTAACACTAATGGATTTTTTGCTTGCGTACAACTCACAACTTTTCTGGCTACTTGATGTGTACAGCTCTCTCCTTTATAATGTGACTATATGAGATTTTGACTAAACTTAAGCCTCTGGAAATCATCCCTAGCTTATACTTTATACTACAATTCGAGTGCTGGACACAAACAAAAGGAACGATGGTTTATTGGAAACAATCTAGATTTCTCATCGGATTTCACCCAAATCCTTTGTGTATTAAGACAATCGATTAAAAAAGTTCTTCATTGGCTGATTTCATTAATAATACCATATAGGTTATTATGTGTTACAACAAGAACAACTCACCCGTCAAAAAGAATACAAGTGAGCCCAGAATGTTTAGAAAAAGAAAGTCGTAGTAGATACTATATAATTTATAATAACCATCGGAAAGATTATTTCTGTTGTCTGTCTTTGACTGGACGAAAACAGAAGTGCGACCTATTTTTTGTACTATTCTTTGTTCATACATATTATACAAGTTATTGTAGTCGTCCGCGATTGTCAAAAAAAAGTAGATCTGTAGTGTGTCAATATGTATTCAGTTGTTGCTTCTAACTTACTAACTAATTAACTAACTTACTAACCTAACTAACTACTACATACTACTTCTGTGTTACTGAACCCTATGTTATTATTATTATTATGTATGTGAAAACAAGTTCTTAACAAACCAACTTGAAAACAATTTACTTTGAACTGCATGAGTGGTACTTATGTCACTTTAAAATGAGAACCTGAAAGGAAAGCATTAAAAGCTTTAGGAGCCTTAGCCTTACTACAGGTGTAGTGTGTAATATCGTGAATACTTAAAGAAAAAAGCAAATAAAATTTAGTTAACTAATTGTATAAGTTATATAAAAAATTTAAGAGAATCTCTACTTCTCATATGGGTTAACTGGAGGGGGACAAAAGTATCTACAAAGTCATCCTTTTTTCGCATCACTATAATACATTACTTACTGTCTGTACTTACTTGCTAACTAATCATGAATTAATTTGTAGGTGAAAGCAATTTATTACTTGAGTTCCTCAGTTCAGTTCTGTACAAGACATCCGTGTACTGTTCATTTTGACACATGTAGGGCTGCTCTACTGTTACTTACTAACTACTACAATTTACGCAAATTAGCTTTTACTAACTACTATTACACTATACTACTACTCATTATAATTCTTCATGATACATTTGATTCCGTTCTGTAGGTGAATAAGTAACTGGTATTGAAAAGTTGTTGATGTTATTGTTGTTGTTATAATATGATGCAAGATCGTGACTTTCACGATTTTCGGTTATCTAAATATATCTCTATACATAATATATATATTATATGAAAATGAAATAAATGCATAGTCTTACTAGTCGTTAAAATAAATACAACTTGTGTTTCTCAGTATAAACTATATGTGTTCCGTTTCTTGTTTATTTCCACTGGAGAATTCAAGTTCCACAAGATTTCAATGTACGTGATTGGAAATACTGCGTGATTTGCCAGTGTTGCATTGACACTCGTGTATTTATAATGCATGTCTTGTATTCTGCCAGGCTGATTAGAAAGTCTAATTAAATTGCTTCCGATGATTTTTCCCTTTGAGTTGGCAAATCTACTAAATGCAAGCTCATGTATTTCATTTTTGCTGTTGTTATGCATTTCAATTTTGTTCTAGTGATTACAATGTTTATCAATTTTGCTCTAATGACGTTTCAATTATGTTTTCAAACTAATAGTTACGAAAATCGTTGATGACAAAACCACATGCAACTGCACGCACATTTGGGAATGCACTAACTGCGTCATAAACTGACTACATATAAGCAAGTTTTTGGTTAAAATGCTACCAATTTATATTAAAAACTTAAGCAACCCGGTGTTTCTGAGCCTACGAAAATTGAAAAATCTTTTCATAAATACCAATATGAAGCTCGTTTGTGGATTGCTACTTGTGCTTGCTGTTTGCAGCACATCAAGTTTTTACTTCGGTATGTTAAAAACGCAAGAAAATCAGGTCTTTCTACCCATTTAAAGTATTCTTAATATATGTTTCATGTTTTAAGTCAACTGGCCCCGCTACCGAGGATTCAGTCCTGGAAATGCCGGAGAATGTTACCCCTATGAACGCGGTTACAATACACCATTGAACCCATGCAAAATTTGTATATGCTACCCTGAAAACGAATGGTGGTGCAAACCAGTTCGTAATCCTCGTTGCAATCCGAACACCAACACAACAACTTTTGGTCCAGTCTAGCAAACCAAGCCAAAACAACCATACAGCCCATGCAAAAATTTATTACCATCTACAAATTCCATGGTATTTTTCCATCACCAATGTATAAAACATACTCCCATGCGAATAAAATTTCATAACCAACTATCTAGGAAAAACCGAATACTATTATTTCCCCATCATCCTATTTATTGTCTATAAGCCGACATTGAAGCGCCAGGAATTCGGTGAAAAAATCCACTCTATTTCATACTCAACGTTCTCATACAGAATTGCCATTCTCTTCATGATGTACTTTCCGCTCTTCACGATCTAATAAGAACACCAGAGCATGCTTTCCTTCCCATTGTTTGCCTACCTCCTATGCAATAGCAAGGGAAAGTCTTTTTGGAATCCATTATTGCTCCCACCATACTTTTACTCCAATGTTACCTATGCTTCAGGTGCTTACTAAAAAATCTCTTTTACTCATCTCATTACAAATGCAAACGGTGGCAGTCTTTGTACGCAATTTTCTCGCATACAAGTTACTTACTTACTATAACTTGCTAGAAGCATACAATTCCCTGATTTTTTTCGTCTTGCGGCTAAATATATAGAGTCGTATAGCCAGTAGTACTAGTAGGCCGAGATAAGAAAAGTCTAATAACTTTCTCATACACGCCATATATAAGCAGAAGTAACTAGTGAGAGTTTCTAGTCTGTAGAGCCTCTACTGGATCCAATCGATTGCAAGGAATGGGCACGCCCGACTTTCTACACATGCCATTTCGTATATAGAAGAAACTTGTGTAGTTTTTGGTCCGCTCTTTGGCACAAGCCTAAGACTAGTTACTCAGTCAGTACTAGTACATGAAGGATTCTAGGCAGCAGGGCTTGAGCTAGCAAACCGCGCTCCCTATCTCTTTTTGTGTTGCCAACTCAAAGAAACGGGCATATCTTGTGCACAGTACAATATTGGCATTATTCTCCACTGTTTGCTGCTATCAGCTTGCATACAGTAGTAGCAAGTAGTACGACACAGAACTTTGGGTTACTAAAACTGTTGTTACTTGGAAATGTATTTCCACATATTTTTTTCTTTGCATGGCAGTCATGAAGAAAATGGAAGGGGAGCAAAATGCGATCCCAAAAGTGTTTAATAGAGAATTTGTGAGAATTTTTTTTTGGATTTCTCAGTAATACAGTTGTGAGCAAAAGGTGGTTTTCTTTCTGCGTTGTTTGATTGTATAGTCCACCTTTTTTGCAAGTGTTGACAAAAGTGAATATATTTGTGCTGGTGCAAGAAGTGCAACTGGTTTGAGTTTTACAGATTCTACAGTTTTATGAATTATTCGATTACACTGGTATCCCAGATGTGTGTGCTGTCATTGGAGAAAAAAATGCTCTGTGTATTCATGGCTTGGGAAGGATTGGATGTGAAATGTATTTTTGGACTTGTAGTTAGTTAGTTATTCGGAACTTGCAAGTTGTTTTAGTACACTTTTGCTGGGGGCATGTTACATTGCAGACTGTAAAAATAGTGATAATGGCTTTTTCTTAAATCTTAATGGGACCGACAAAGTAACTGTGCAAAGTTTTGCTCCTCAAAATGTTAATGGGTGGGGAATAAAGTGATTTTTATGTTGTGGCTAGTTATAAGCAAGAATCATTAGATTTCAGTCTGTGTTGTGTTCGAATGATCGGATTTTTTGGCTACATTTTTGGGTAAAGCTTCAAGCAACTGCAATCACGGTGCAAATTAAAAAGGAAAGCGACATCATCAGCTGGAACCGGAGTAGTGGTCGAGCCAGTGACATGAGTGCTGACCTTAGTCTCAAAATTGACACTCCGGCGGAAAGCATTGAGGCTCTTGCCAAAGAGGCCGAAACTCTCAAGACCAAGTTGGAAGAAGAGCGTCAAAAACTCAACGATGTTGCTTGTGAGTAAAAATTTCTTAATTTGAAAAAAACTAGTTCAAAAGCATCCTATTGTCATGTATTTGCAAAACATGCAGTATACTTAAAGACCGAGGAAAGATTTATTAGCCTGTGTTTCATAGTTTCATTCAACCTTACCAAAAACGTATTTATGTACGATGCATGCTCATACATGTACTTGTTTAATAGTAATTCCTGGAAGTATTGTTCAAAAAGTTTCCTATAGTATATAAAAAATAATTATATTGATATCTCCCGTACTGATTATAGGGCACATTAAATGAAACGAGTTTTATCTAATGTGGCTTCCGTCTCGAATAATTCTGCCGTATTAGAGCATAACACACCACACAGATAGGAAAGCTGATAATAAACCAATGCTAAAACTGTGTTGGAATGGAATTGGCAGACATAATGTGAAGTCATGAAGTAACTTTTTATAGATATTTGGTAAAATTTTCCTCATACATTTCTAAAAGCCTCGGAAAATTGCTTACAATATCACCAATTTATTAGTTTCTGACATGCAGCAGCAGCTATACTCACAATGCGTTGAAAATTTCACGTTGATAAACCTTCACCCATTATTAATGCGATTGTTACCGTAAAATTGTATTCCGTAGTTTATAACCGTTTTTTGCATTGCTGAGACTGCATCATCTAAAATTCATCTTTATAGATGATTTCAATAATTGAAATAACGGTATGTAAAACAGCTGCAGGTACATAATGTAGCGGTAAACAATAAAAAAATGTAAAACACTGTTATATTGCAAAAACTGATTTACCCTAAATTTTAAAAGGAATTATTAACGTTGGTTGCCATATTTAATTCAGCAATTTTGATAACCTTAGTCAGTAATAGCTTTGACTTTTCTGCATGGAAAAACTTCGTGAAGACCAAATTGCTCTATTTTTTTTATCTATTTCTTAAATTTTCTAAATTTTTGATGTCATATTTACAATTGGCACCATTGATAACATCACTATGCAAGAAGATTTTAAATTTCCTATTAAAATTGCAAAAACAAACCAATTACCTGTTTTCGGTTTCCCTGATTCGGTTCATTAACGCACTTACTCCAACTTAACTAACAACCTGGTCTAACCAAAAATTTTCATTTAGTTCACCTCAATCAATACATTTTTATCAAGCATTCAAATTCCGTCGAATGCCCTCCGAATTTCAGGGCAATATAGTTGACTAATTTTGCTAATATTGAGTCCCATTCCCACAAATCTTCAAATATATTTATT
>Ga0210040_10003283_pt1 | contig 22026 bp, 16 predicted proteins | sample CryGeyCG12114_NA_FD_185462 | JGI IMG/M metagenome (GOLD analysis project Ga0210040, IMG submission 185462) | Groundwater microbial communities from aquifer - Crystal Geyser CG19_WC_8/21/14_NA (SPAdes) (version 2) | ecosystem: Environmental > Aquatic > Deep subsurface > Groundwater | place: USA...
AAAAATTTATTGTATCTGTTGATGGTTAACAAAGCCAGCATAAGTTACACCTAAATGCTATTCTTTTACTGTCAAGCTTGCAAAACTTGCCTAAATAATTAAGCCAAAATACATTTCATATCGTTTATAGTTCATTTCAGAAAAAAATGGAATTTTTTTTTCGGTAGGTTATTTGGCATTATGATTGTTCCGTTGTCAACAAAATGTAAACAAACATTTTTTCAAATAATTTTTTTTCAACTGAGAAAATGAGAATTGAATTATTGTTGCCACAACATTTTACAGATTTAGTGGTTTACTTTACATAAATCGACCATTTGTCGGGGATAGCCGAATAACATGGGACAACTTTTTTTTACTTTGAAATGAACTATAATATATGATTGTTTTGCTCTTTTAGTGCGGCGTAATATTAGCTACACTCATGCTGATATTGTCTGCTATTGTAACAAGACTGGTTTGCTATTTCCTGCTGAAAGCATCCATTATCACTCGTAGGAGGACCTTTGAACTTTTGGGTAAATCAAGCTCTGAAATATCTAAATCTTAGAATCCAATGCAGATGGAAAATCAAAATGGGACGGAAGGCGGAATTCGACAAATAATAAATATTGATAAATTAATCATAGTGATGGTGGTATGATCCGCCTTATTTTGAATTTCCACCTGCATTGGATTGTTGGATTCTCAAATTTAGATAGCTTCAAAACGTAGGCAAATGAAAAGATATTATCAGCGGTAGGCTACCCAACCCAATTCTTTACGCTTCTTTTGTCACGAACTCCACGACTTTTGTGAAGTGAGAAAACAAGCGGCCGGATGGAATATTGTTGGATACTCTACCAAATAGCGCTGCTATTCCATACTGAACTGTTTTTGTATTTTTTAAATATTTTAGTCAGGATCTCAATATGTTGTGTTGATTTATTTTGAGCAGCGTACCACACATTTGGAACTACAGGAAAGTTCACTGTGGAGATAAGTATCATAGGATTTCTTATCGGAAATTTGATTGCTTTCATGGTGGTGATGGGGGACCTAGGCCCTCAAATTTTGTCGGAAATATTCGTTATTGAAAATAACTCTTCTCTGAGAACGATTATTATGACCGGTACGTAATGGTTATTACCAATACAGTTTATTTCACTAAAGGTATTACTTTTGAAATTTAAATTTATCTTGACTTGAAATGCTCTCTCTTTCAGGCCTTTCATTATTTGTTGCTTTACCTCTTGGACTTTTGAGGAATATAGATAGTCTAACCTCCGTATCGACTGCGTCAGTACTTTTTTATGTTTTTCTCGTCTTGAAGGTTTGTCAGTTTATTCTATCTGGGTTAAAAATAAAAGTTTAGATCAATTTAAGTTCTTCTTAATTTGAGATTTTTACAAATGTATATCCATATACTTAGATTTTGAGCGAAGGCATGGGTCCTTTGCTCTCTGGATCCTACATTGATAATATCGCTTACTGGAGACCTGAGGGTATTCTTCAGTGCATTCCAATTTTTTCCATGGCTCTTGCGTGTCAAACGTTAGACAAGAAACAATAAACTCAATTAGCACACGAATACTCAGCATAAAACGTATTTTAGTTGGTTTGATTAGGATAATAATCCCTATACATTTTAATACGCTTTACAGACAAATCTTTGGCATTTATGATCTCCTCCCAGAACCATCCCTCCAAAAAATGAATGATGTTGTGAAACAGTCCGTCACCGTATGCACGGCTTTCTATGTGTGTGTCGGATTTTTTGGATACATTGCTTTCTATTCTCAAGGATTCGGTGGTAAATAAATTATAAGAATCATCTGCTAAAAAGTACTTAACAGTGGATGTATCTTAATTGTTTCATATATTGATATATTTTATTTTCAAGGAAACATTTTGTTGAGCTTTGCACCCAGTTGGTCGACAAATCTCATCAAGACATGTTTTTTAATGTCTGTAGTCTTTAGCGTTCCGCTAGCCATATTTCCATGCCGTGCTAGTCTGCACTCCCTGCTGTTTAGAAGGGTAAATTTACAGCACCCATTTTTATTACTTGGATGTGAAAATTTCGTGACGTTATTGCTTGTTTGTTAAATAGGCTCACCTCCATCATCAATTGCACGATATATCCACTAACTATATTCCAGAAGGAAGGTTGCGTTTCCTCACTCTAATAATCATAGCGTCTACCTTAACTATAGGGATAATAATCCCTAATGTTGAGTTTGTGTTGGGGCTTGTTGGGTCTACAACGGGCTCAGTTATCTGTATTATTTTTCCGAGCATCATGCTTATTCGAGTCATATCAAAAAACACTACAGAAAGATTATTGGCGCAGGTAGATATTTTGTTCTCTTTTGATGTATTCTAAGTTTGTTAAATTCGGATTCGGAGGATTTAACTGTTTATTACTTATATTTGATTCTTAGACCGTATTCTTTGTTGGTGTTATTGTGATGGTTCTAACCACGTATGCTACACTTTATGCTGCTGAGCAAGCGCAAATCCAAGACTATTCAGCTTTGAAAATGGCGGATAAAATCACACCTAATGCTGTTGAACCAAAAATATCCAAAGGAATTAAGGATTTGCCCGAGTTCGAAGTAGACGTACGACAAGGATTATCAGGTAAACTCTTTTAAGTAGGAGCAGCAAATTTATTTTCATCAAAGCTAGTTCGCTCTAATGTATTTTATTGTTGTTCCATAGTTTCCCCTCCTAGTGAAAAAAAGACTAACCAAGCAAAAGCCCCGGACAAACAGGATAATATCCCAGTTGTATTTGAAAAAAAGGAAAACCCTCAAGTTATGAAGGAGCCAATTTTTGATTCAAAGAAGAAAACAATCGAGAACCTTGCTCCTGCTATTCCCAGCGAAAATAATCAGCAGAGTGCTGTACAGAAGCAACCTGAAGAATCAGTTGTGAATATTGTACCCCAACAGGAACAAGTGATAGTGAATAAAAATAATATTCCTCATGAACCAATTAGCTCAGATATAGGAAATTTGATTGTACAAAAACTCCCCATTGTCAACAATGTGCAATCACAGGTAAACAACGTTGATGCTAACGCAGCAAATCAATTGCAGCTTGAGCCAAAAGCCTTAGTAAAAGAGGAAGACATACATGAGGACAAGGAACCAGAAAAAAAGAAGGTTGAAAGTAAAGACTTTGTTGATAAAAATGTGGCGCAAGAAATACTGAAAAAATTGGAAGAGCATCAAGAAAATGAAAGAAAACTTCTGAAAGAACAGAAAGAAATCTTGGAGGAACTAAAACAGCACAGAGAAAAGGACAAAGAAATACAAACTAAAAATCAAGAGAACGAGTTAAATGCTCCAGCACCTCTTCCTAAGAAAGTTGTGACTGGAGAGCAAAAAAAGAACCTACCGATAGACAGGAAGGCTGACGTTGAAAAGATCGTGCGACAAGAAATTAATCAAGCTAGGCAAGCTGACAACAAAATAATTGATGCTGATGAAGAAAACAAAATAATTGCAGTGGAAGTAGATCCAAAAGGTATTCTTGAAAAGACAAAAATATCCAGTGAAAGTCCTGTAGAGTCTAAACTGAAACCAAAGTCTGAAGTTGTAGTTAAAAAGGAAGAAGTTATCAAAGAGAAAGAGAGAGGAGAAAACTTGTAAAGCAAGTGTTTTTATTCTACGATTTGTACGCGTATTCATGCTGAAACCGAATCAAAAAGTGATTCGTACTTTGCCAGTTCTCTTATTAGCCAAGTTTCTTTGAAAGGGATTTTATTTTTATGTATCGCTGTAGAGGCCTTGGTTCATAGAATATCCAGTTTTCGGAGCTGCAGGGAGTTAACCAATTTACCTATTTATTTCATGTCAAATTAAGGTGCTAAGAATTTGAATAAAGAAAGAGTTATACCAGACATTTAACACTGTAGTTTTCGAACAACATAAATATGTCTCTTGTTTTAATCATAATCTGATAATCTCATTCACAAAAAAATCATTCGCTACATATAAAAATGAATCGTCGGTTATATATCGTCGGAAAGACCGTCATACATTCTGAGATTCACTTTATCTGGAATCAAAGTTGAGTCTGTATAATGTCAACAACAAACACGATAACTCCTAAGAACTATTCGGCTCGATCTAACGTCAATATTCAGCTGGAATTCTGTCCTCATTTTGCATAAAGACTATATTTTGGTAGAGAGATCATTTAAATAAATTAGTTGAATTCCATTCTAAAAGTATACAAAAAATCATACAATGGAAAAATTATTTTTGCTAAAACCAATCTAGCAGCCCGACTGACCAAAAACAGCAATCCCACTAACTAGAGATTAGGGAAATTATTTGTTACAACAAAACAAACTCGATTTTTTGTTCGACTGACTACAGCTAGCTAAAATTATACCAGGAACAAAAACATGGATAAAAGATGTGGTGCCGAAATTATAGCAACATTCAATCCTATTCCATACGAAGACTTAAATTGTATGGTACAAAAGTGTATTAAACAATAAATCACTGGTTCGTTGGAGACTTGAAATTAGTCTGTAACGATTTCATAAGTTTTTGCTGTTCTTGTTGAGGCGACTCTTGGGCCCTAAAAATTCCAGGCTTAATTATATTATTGGAATACGATGAAGTACTAGGTACTGCTGTTGAACCACTACTATTAATAGATGCAGATTCTGAAGTGGTTCTCCGTCTTGCCAAATCCGGATTAAAATTAGGAATTAAATATGGATTCCTAGGAGGTATAAGTTTCTGCACTCGAGGTTTTGGAGTCGTATGAATAGAAAGGCTATCAAGGTTGTCCAGCAGATTTTTTACCCCTTCGTCAACCTCTTCCGGAGTTTGACTAAGGGTCAATTTGTTTGCAAAGGCATTTAACAACTCGGCTTCCGTGTCCTTACCACTCTTCTGGAAATATTCTAGCATCATTTCTGTGATTTGTTGGACTTCCAACTTCACTTTTAATGAGTCTGCAGAGTTGTATTTTCGGTTTGTAAATAATTTCAATTTCGATTGCGCTAGTTGCAAGGGATTTCTTCCATTATTGTCCACCGTGCTTACATCTACACAAAAGTAAATTTTAGAGCTCTGTAAACTAAAAACGTATTAATGCAATGCAATATTAAAATGCAGTATGATTTATCTTGAATTTACCAGTTCCGGCTCTTAGAAGGCAGGTTACAATTTCAAAGTCATTCGTACATGCAGCTAAATGTAGTGGTGTGTTACCAATCGTATCTTTCTTATTTGGATTTGCTCCCGAATTTAATAAATGTCTGATGAGAAGAAGATAAGAAGTCAAAAAGTTTTTTCAAGTTTCAAAATATTGAATGGATTTTTGTTAGCTATATAGCTATATTACTTTACCTCACTATTTCACGATGTCCAGCTACACATGCCAGATGAAGACTGGTTCTACCCAATTCACTGTAAAAAACGTTACGGTCAGTATTAACTTCACAATTACAAAAAAAGATTAGAAATTATCAATTGACGTAATTTACTCGGCAGCATTTGGATCAACACCGTCATTTAAAAGGGTTAAGACAAGTTGAACACTTCCAGTTCTGACAGCAAGGCGTAGTCTTCTTTCTCCTAAAAAAAACAAATTAAATTCTCAAAATCGGAATGTATTAGGTTTTAAATTCAAGCACAAATAAAAATTGAGAACTTACGGTAGTCTTTTCTAACATGGGCCCATTTGTCATACAGCTTATGACGAGTAAAACGGCCAAAAGAGCGTGATTTTTTATGAAGATCTGATTGCTCATAAGGAATCATCGCCCTGCACTCATTAGTACCTATTTATATTTATAGCATATAATTCGATTGTGGATACGAAAAAATCGCTTTATAATGATCATATTCGTAACTTTTCTTATCTTAACAGACAAAGATTCACATTTAATTTAACATTACTCACCAGGCGTACAAATATTTATGGTACTGTATCCACTTTGATCACTTAGAAACTGTTCGACCGAACGGAAAGATTTTAATCCGGCAGAAGTATTTAGAAGGTTAGGAGGCTCTACAAACTGAGTCAATTTGGGGAGCTCTGGGAACTGAAACTAAAAAAAATACTGAAATTAGCGACCCTTTCCAGTTTCTTGAGTTCTGGTAGACATATGTAGATATGCAAAAACGAAGTATGAAGGAGGGAAAGTAACTTACTTTTACTAAGGCTTTGCAACTGTTTATGCCAGTTGGTGTCCCAGGTGGACCAGGTGGTGGAGAAAATTGGGATAGCATAGGCTGCAAGAAAGAATGAGGAAGCCCAGACTCAATCTCTACTCTACAGTCGGAACCGGAAGCATCCATCACGTTTGGAAAGTTTGTCTCGTACGATGAAGATCCATCTTCAATGCTGTCTTGTTCTCCTTGTATCTCATCTACGGAAAAATTATAATGAATAACAAATTATATAAACTAGCCCACTGGCTTTTAGCGAAGACTTATTCTTACGACCAAAAATGTTATCTTCTGACATACAGCAAGCTTTTACACTGGGATGCTAGCGACAATCCACGATGGTAATTAATCCATAATGTATTGCCGCTATCTCATAAAACATGCTGCATTAACTTACCCGAATCAGAGTCTATAGCAACATTCGTTGGGGACTGCGTGAAACTTTCAAAGTCTTCACAATTGATATCCCTTTCCATAGCTTCTGAATCTTCGTTATTAGAACCATGCTCGGCATGAAAACAACTTTGGGTAGTCTCTTCTAGCAAAAGTTCATCTCTATTATTGTGAATCAATGGATTAACATCTTCATCAGAAGTATGATGCGACGCTGGGCCTCCACATATATTCGGAGAAGTTGGAGGCGGTGGAGGAGGAGGAGCATCTGCGTCTTTCAAAGAGATTCTATTGCAACCCACCCCTCCCCCAGTTCCTAGAATACTACACTCTGGCATTGAGTGACTGTGCATTCCACTAGAGAAATCTTCAGTAATAACCCTAATTTCAGTCATCACGCCTTCTGATTCATTCAAGTCATTGCTTTCGTTGCTCGTTGTATCAACTCCAGAATCAATTGCTCCTGCTGCACTCATGACTCTAATTAAAGCAAAAAATTTGCAACGCAAGTTCACCAAATGTGGATTTTGTACGCTGGATTTGATGGTTCAATACAAAACAAGGTCGAAACGTCGAAACCATCGAAGCTCTATAAACTTTTACATTTGCTGACTTACCATAACCCTTCCAACCCAAGCCCGTTCTGAAATCTTTTTTGATTGCTTTTATCCTTGTTTCCTTCTTTGGACTTGTTAAATTTAAGCTTTTCCACCGTTAACCATAACCCGTTCATTCACCTTTTGTCTCCACTCAACAATACCTCAACTACTAAACAAAGACAACTTTTTAACTTCTACTCCCTCATATAATTTTAATGGGGATTAGATTTCTGGTTGTGTGACTAAAACAATAAACCTCTATTTTAATCAATCAAATTCAACTCTTTCACTGTAAAAGATATCCAAGACTTCGTAACTTCGAGAACTCGAGGATCTGACAGTCACATAAAGAATCCAACTCAACTCACTGAAGGATATGAGAAAGAGAGTGGAGTGGAACAGTGAAAGAACAAACACAAACCACATGAGAAAGATCTGTGGCGCGTAGCGAGCCAAAGTTTAATATAATAAAAAGTCGTTAGATTTTTTGGAAGAAGAGGAAGATTATTCCTTGTCTAATTTTTATAGTCCAGTCAGGTTAGTTTTATTTAAGTTAGGGTCCGGAGTCCGTTACGTTGTCCAGTTTGAGTCGAGTCAGTATTTAAATGTAGTGTGTGATGTCATAATTTGATGTGAGTTTCAACTAATTAATTAAAAGCTGCAAAGGAAGATCCTGCTTTTTTTGCAATTTTAAAACTAATTTTATGAAATTTAGATTACGTTGCACCTTCGTGAGGACGGGTGGGTGTGCACTGTGGCTGTGATCGATTTTAATAGGAGTAAACTGAACCTGTGGGAATCTTTATGTATGGAAATATTCATGTTTCAATCGCTCAATTGAAAGCTACATGTCTCAAAGTTGGGGGCAGCAATAGAAATGCAGCTTGAAAAAATTAAGTAAGATGTCAGAACAGAAAAGATAGCCTAGCTGCCATACCCACGAAACACGTTTTATAACCGACGGAATAGGCGTGTTTCATGAAAGGGATAAACTATAGAAACATTGTGTTGACTTGTTGACTGATTTGAAGGCTTGGCAAACTCTTCCTGCAACAGTAAAAATGCCATCTGTATCTAGGCCAAAGTTGGCACCTACGAAACGGCGGTCGTCCACAAATCCTAGCAACGCGGTCCAGAACAGTATATTGTCTCAAGCCACGTTGCAAAAGGCTCTAAGCTGCATAAATGTGCATGAAAAACCGGAGGATATGAAGGTTGACACTGACGGATTGGCAATCGTAACAAGAAATGGTGACACCGATATTCAAGATAAGATCACAAGTCTCGGATCGGTTTTACAATCGACAGAAACAAATGGACTTATGTATGATGGAAAAGAAATCAGTATGGAGATTGATGACGAAGAGAATACTCAGCATGATAGCTTAAGTTCTAGAGGACTGCTGAGCGGAACTGAAAGCTTAAGCTCAAATCAAGTGGCAGTCATGAAAATTGGAAACGTTGATATAATGCGAATGGAAACTGAAAATACTGAGCCACATCCAGCCAAAAAAGATGAATTAGTACCTTCTATTTCAGTCACGGCTCACTATGCTAACAATGTTACTGTAGAAAGTACCCTGGAGAAAAGCGTACAACTGCAGTCTGACAAGAATAGTTTGGTTACTGATATCAAAATCAATGAGAAGAGTCTCGCTAACACTGTAGAAGAAGAAGAGTCAAAAAGTAGAAAGTCGACCGTAAAGTTTGCTGAAGAAATAGATGTACTGATAACAACACAGACTCCATCAAAAGTAGCTGCTGAGTGTAATGGGGTCAAGTTGGACACAAAGACTGAAACAACGGAAGAAGAGAAATATGTAAATGGTATACCTTCTTGGGTTATCTTGTATTGTGAAAAACCAGAATGCGAAGAAAGAGCATATGGGTCATATCCTTGCTTCCGTTGTTACAAAGCAAATTATTGTAGTGCAGATCACAGGAATGAGCATGCTGATGCTCATAAAATAGAGTGCAAAATTGACTCTAAATTAGACGGTAAGAGGCACGATATTTTTAATCCGAATCCAGCAATAAAATGCTAAGAAACTAGTGAAAATCATATCGTTCCATGTACTTTTGCTCTACAGGGGCATTAAACGACAAGCAGTACGTAGCGTGGCATAAACTGGCTTCTGGACATTTGTATGACACCTGTCTCAACTTCATTCTTGTCTGGCCTACACCTTCTGTTCAGTTTTTGCCAGAAGTAATCTCGTAAGTATAAAACATCCTAATAACGTACTACCATTCAAATTGTGTTGTTATGATACATTTATTTCATTTTTTTCATTAATGTATGCTTTCAGGCTTCCGGAAGGCCAAACTCGTCATCATCTTATGATTGGAACTCAGACCGATGGAGAACAAAACCATCTGTTGCTTTGTACGGTAGACATTCCACCGAAATCGGGTTCTCCTCCTAGATCCACTCACGATGGAGTTTTGAGAATATCTAAGCGCATCATACACGAAGGTTGTGACTTATTAATTAAAAACAAGCGGTTTTGTTTTGTTAGTTAGTACCTTACTTATCTTGAATTTTGCCTGATTTGGATTATGATCTGCAGGAGAGGTAAATCGAGCGCGGTATATGCCTCAAAATTGTGACATAGTCGCAACTAAAACCCCAAAATCAGATGTACTCATTTATGATTGCTCTAAACATCCGGAACTACCAAATGGAATAGACTGCATACCAGAAATTCGTCTTCTTGGACATGAAAAAGAGGGGTGAGCAATGCTACATTTAATTCCTAATCAACTAATACGTTCAACTTTAAACCTTTGAAATATTGCTCAATGTAGTGGAAAATAATATAATCATCACAATTTTCAGATTCGCGCTTGCCTGGAATCATTGGAGAAAAGGAAGATTGATTTCAGGATCTTATGACAATATGGTTTGTATGTGGGATGTAAATGGAACGCCCGGTAATAAGAAAACGTTGCAGCCCCTTCAAACTTTTAAAGGACACTCCGATGCTGTTGGTAGCATTAGCTGGCATTGTGATGAAGAATACTTATTTGCCTCCGTCGGAGATGACAAGGTAATTTTAAAGTATTTTAATTAGAGTATTTTATTTCAGGTTATGTTTTTACTTATTCCGGTTGTTTTCCATTGTAACCAACCAACCATTTTTTCCCCTCAGAGTTTGATTGTCTGGGACACCCGCTCTAGAACTGCCGATCAAGGAGCATATATTTGCAAAGACGCTCATCCCATGAATATCAATGCTGTTGCGTTTAGCCCATTTAGCGAATATTTGCTTGCCACTGGTAGTAGTGATAGGGTACGTCCAACCGAGATTTCAGTTATACTTCGTGCAGTTCACTATTTTTTAAATTCTCTTTTATTGCTTTCCAGACTGTAGCTTTATGGGATTTGAGAAATATGAAACTAAAATTGCATTCCATGGAGCATCATCAAAAGGACATTTATCATTTAGAATGGTCCCCTCATGATCCATCTCTTTTAGCTTCTGCTGGAAACGACAACCAAGTGTTCATCTGGGATATTTCTCAAATCGGTTCTACTCCGGACGAAACTGATGAGTACTATAATGATACCTCAGATGAACCTCCTGAGCTTATGTTTATTCATGGTGGACATGCTGGTGTTGTAAATGATATTTGTTGGAATGAAAATGAACCGGGAATGATGTGTTCAGCTTCAGATAACGACAATTTTCTCCAGGTAACTAAAATGTCATGTACCGAAGTCAGCATTGTATGTGGGTGGTGCTGATATTTACCATTGCTTAATGTAGATAATCTAATTGTGTTGTGACTGAAGTATTTTTGGCTTGTTGCTCTAGGTTTGGAAAGTGTCCAAAGAAATTTATGAGAAGAGAGCCGAGAAGACTTCCGCATTTTGAGATTTTTTGATTATGTGAACGCTTGTTTGGTAAATATGTAATTTATTTTGCTGAGAGTTGAAAAATTGAGTTTTCAGATTTTTTATCCATTTGTAGGTGTTTTGTTTAGCATTCAATGTAGCCCGCAGGAGTAATTTTCATGATTTAGGTTGCGGTTTCAAATTAATTATGAACACTCGTACTGATTTTTTACTTAATATAGATTTTGATATTGTGGAAATAAAATGACTTTTATTGACCAACATATCTTTTGATATGTATTATTATCACATCACTCATTAGGCAGCTCCATTGTATGCAAATAAACGTATTTTGCACCTGAACTATTTACCTATTTCACCGAACAAATGCACCTGAAATCAAAAGCAATTGCCGTTATAGCCAACGTCTGGTCGCTAAAATTGTATGAAAATTAGTTATGAAGCTCTGCTTTGACTGAAACCAGTGGTGGCCACAAGTGGCTCTACTTAGGATTATTGCAATGGAAAACTTTCATTGTGTACTTTTTACAATCTTTTCGATTTTAAGCAGTTTTACGATTGCTGCGCCAATAAGTTCTGAGATAGACCATGTCCTGCTAACTCACAGACGAGTGGTTCCAATTTTAGAAGCAATTAAACAAGCTTCACGAAACAGCCGAGATGCGGATTCACCAAAGGTGAAATAAATAACTCGCATAATTTTTCTTACTATTAGTAATTAACTGTGACTATTTGAACGAAAACAGGACGAAAGACTTGCTGTGTATCTCAAGAAATTAGTAGCTAAACACGGGGAAAAGAAAGTAGCGTCCTCCATCTACGAACTTGCTCAAATGCCCATGTACGATCTAATGTGGAAATTAGCTGGCGAGTTGGATGCATGGCTCGTATACGATCTATATAACTCATATTCCCATGCTCAAAGCGATCCTGAAGTGCTAGAAATCTGGGAAAAATTCAGAAGTGGTAAAGTTGACCGAACAGTAGTCCCAGATGTATTCGCCGTGGACAAAAGGTACAATGAATATTCCTGGTATCGCCGTGTGCGTCGAAGAATGATGGCCAATGTGGATAAATACATTGGCGGCACATTAGAAGCCAATACAGGTCCACCTCCTGATTTTGAATCTATTGCACAAGGCAAGTTCCCCAGTGGAGTCAAGAAACCATCTTGTGAAGAAGCATTGCTCAATAGTAGTGAAGAGAATTTAGATGAGTTGTTGAAAAGAACGGACTGTGACTGGTCCAAAGAAATAGATTATACATTTATATAAATATTGCTTTGTTGGACGCCAATGTTGATTTTACCACCATATATTTATTCCTTTTTGGGGCATCATGATACATACGTTTGGTAATTCAGGACAGGGTAGGATTCATATGGTGGAATTTATCGTTGACGGTAAATAATAAATTATGATATTATTATCCACTAGAAATAGAAACATCGCTGCATCCTCGAAATGTTTCTTGGTTTCCACATCCTTCATCAAAAGTACCGTCTCCGCAATTGCCCCAATTATTACCCGCCCTGTAATGCCAGCGAATAACGCATCGATTGCATGTTACCCATTTTGGGAGCCGGGCTTTCGTGTAGTATTTCCCTTTCCTATTGCTCACGGGTAGTTTATAAAGACCATTTTGCAACTGTAAGACATTCTTTTCGAAACACTCATCCGTTTCTATTTCGTCTCTGGAATCCCGGGCACAAAGGTGGAACTCGAAATGCCCCAGGTGAGCAGCAGTTAACTCCACTTCCAAAGGAATCACCTAAAATAATGCGATCATGTAAGTTACGTGTTCGTATCCGTATTATAATTTGCATAGAGCATAGTTATTCATGAATATTGAATTTACTTGGCCTTCAGTGTAGTTACGAACAATAACACCCCGACCATAGAATCCTTTATCTTCATTTTCACGGGGCACTGGATCGGCCCAATTGTCACCACATAGACCACATTTGCCTCCATTTTGGTTGTACTGAGTAGTCATAGTTCCACAATAGTAGCCATCGTCATCATAATTAATAGGAGGGTTAAATTGGTCAAACTCTGGAAATCTCCATATGGAAGCTCGCATGGGAGGATCCATCAATCGTCCATGACTGCGCACTGTGCCCAGCGTCATCAATAAGGAAACACAAACAAGATGAAGAATGGCCATATTATCAGTGCATCCCATGTTCGGGATGAAAACACAGCTCGTTGGTGAAAACAAACAATACCGGAGGTATCACAAATTCATGGAGATTTTATAAGAATATTGAAGCATTGTGGAGCCTTGAGAAAACATATTGTTACCAAAAAATAAATGAAAACCTTTTCAACCATTTCCTGAATCAAAGCTGTGCAAATCCTTGACAGTGACTCTTGCCACACAGATTAAATGCGTTGACTACGTAATTTTCTATTCAATATAGCGCTGATTGTATTGCACACATAATACTTGCAATATCCGTCTCATTTTACCCCAACATGCAAATTTAAATCTCACGGTCGCGTTTTGTTGTATGTAGCATATAATCTACATATAAATACACCAATAGTCAAATGATCCATGTACATAAACTTAGCGAGTAAGTAGCACGGTGTATTTAATAATCAAAGGCTTGTTTTACATTACACTAAAGTGCATGAATGCATTGGTATAGGAAGATTAAAACTGCTGGTTGTTTGCAAAACCAGTATTCATTTATTGCTGAGTCTCAGTGCATCAAACTTGACTTTGGGCTCCGATTTTCGGGCAGGGAGACCAAAGACTTCTCTTGGATTGCTTATAGCACCCTTGTTGAGACGAGCCAATTTTCTACTCCTCTCTTCTGCTTTGAGGCGAGCACGTTCTCGTGCTTTAGCTTCCAGTTCTGCTGCCATTGAAGCGGCCTTCAACATGTGCTTAATGTCACGACTCAGTTTCCTCATTTCACCTACAGAGATCCGAATATCTGCTAATTGACCTAGGGTGTCTTCCGGCGGAATCTGGAACATGATGAAAATCCCTTCATCTAGTTTATAAGCAGTTCACTCATGGCCACTATTACTAAGAAAGTACCTTTGCATGACGACGCATTTGCTTGCACACACTAAGGTACAAATTCCGAATGGACATTTTAATTTGTCCAATAACAAGAGTACGTCGCGCAGCAGTTGTTTTAATTCGGAGCAAAGAATCTTCTAATCGTAAGACTTGATCTTTCAATGTCATTTGATAGTCCATTAGTTCACTCAAAAAGTTGTGATATGCCAGTACTTCATTTGCTTTCATCTGATGGATTCATCAGATTTGCAAGAATTATTTATTTGGTAATAAAAACTATAGAGTCGGGAATCAAATTTCATCAAAACTATACTACTATTAACTGTGCTACTTACAACAATATCATTCTCCAAAGCTTTCAAACGCCTTTGAATGGTATTCCTGCAGGAATCATTGCGATTCATCAAACTACTGCGAGCTTCGGCCAGAACTGCATAGCGATCAATGATTTCCCGTAAATCTCCATACTCCCCTTGACTTGCTTCTTTCACTCGTTCCAAGTACAGCTTGAAAATGGAAAATTTGTCCAGTCGACTTTCCATCTCATCCCGTACGCCCATAAGAACTTCCCGTTCTTTTTCTAACCTTCGGATTTCTCGTTCCTTGGCAGTAATTTGTTGTCTTTCTTTTTGTTCTTGGAGCAACGCTCGATCTCGTTTTGCTAACGAGTCCTGATTACAGTTCAAATTATCATTAACTACATTGATAGTTACCCTTTTTTGTATTTGACTAATTGCACAAAAAACTTACAAGGTAGTAACTATTGAATCTAGGAATGCTTTCGTAAACAGCAGTTTTCTTAGCTCTGGCTTCTTCCCACCTAGCTTTGATTTCTTTATTTTCTTCTTTCCAATCATAACGAGCTTGGACTAATAAATTATCCAAACAAGCCACTTTGTGACGAGCTTCTTCAAATTCCGAGGCTGGTGCGTAGTAAATTTTTTCGTAGAAACTTTTGTATCTATTGAGTGTTGATGATTACAAACGACTATGCTTAAGTAAGTTAATGAGCTATTTTTATTTTTGGCCTTTTATTGTAATCTGCTGAAATTTTTTGAATACGTACTCGTCAGTCTCATCTTCTATCTTGTCATAATAATACTCTTCAATGGATTTTTGGAGTAGATTTCGAGGACCTTTATCTTTAGGCTTTAGCGTTTCACAATTCATCAGAAATGCTGGGGTCTTCGCGACCGGCCCAGCTGAGTCTTGGTCCGGAGTACACATTTTGACTTACATCAACTTAAATGTACTCACTCGAATTTTTAAAGATTTTGAAGGACAGTTCCCAAGTATTCACATCATGTGAATATTTTCTTCTTGCCTTGTTATTCGTCACTGTATACTAATAGTCTGTGTGTATATGGTAACAAGAATGGCATCTCTGGTGGAATGCTCTGAACACAGAGTTTTAAAATCCGACTATTCTTGGAATGTATGCAATAATAATTCACATCCTGTCAACTTGCCATTGTCTTTCCCGAGAAATAGATCTTCCTTATTAAAAGTGAGGAAAAGCTAGTCAACCTAGAAATAAATAAATCTTCCAGCAAATTAATTTCCGAAAGGTGTATGCATGCAACATGCTCCAACCTTTGTATATCCTCAATAAGCCATCTCTTTTTCTCAAACATGCTCCCAATTTCATTCACCCTAATCCGTCCACGGGTGAACCTGAATATGCATGTTTATGTTATTTATCACAAAGCCTGTACCCCCATTACAATTTCTTGGGTAATGAAAGCTTTACCAGTTAGCTCCAAGATCCATGTAATGAGAAAAAAGTTTAAACACAAAGAATCCTACGAGAGCTTTATTAAAAACGTCACTTTCCTACCCATAGCTCCCAATTTAAGCGCCAGTAAAGAACGTGTCAAGTAAACTCATTTACTCATCTGCAAGAAATTTATTGTCATAAATTCCCTTCGGTGTGCTCTACACACACAATGCATGGAAATAATGGGCCCGTGCGTATGTAATGAACCAGATGAATATGGATGAATCATTTCCATGGAGGGCACTATAATTGAATTCCCCTACATGTATCCAGTCTCTGCTGCTGTTATATTAATACATGGAGCTAAATGCGTTGCCTTGTTGGCTTAACGTGGTGAAAAAATATCACCCTGTGGATATGCAAGATTATATAGTTGTTGTCTGACTATGTAGCCAATATACCTTATGGCAATATTTGTGACAATATCACTTTTTTTACTCAAAGGTAATGGACCCAGTGGAACAAATCTGTGTTTGTTTTGCATGTAAGCAACTATAACTAACTAATGTATGCTTGTGGTTAAATACCATATAGCAGAGTCATTCATCTGCTGCAGCGTACAAAATTAACTTAATGAGCTCAATTTAGTTAGTTAGTTAGTTACGGAATGCCTCGTGCCTCATTTTGGATAAACTTTTTATGCACCAACTGCAACATCATCAATTTTTTGCCGGTACCCATTGTAGTATGCATAAAGAGGTAGATTATGACTCTGCATGAAATTGTGTGATAGAAAAAAGGTGGCAGTAAGTCGCAAGTCGTGTTCTTTTTACGATAGCTATAGATGCATAAACATTTTCAATGTTATGATTGCATGATACACATTACACTCATGTTGGATTCTAACTAACTTACCACTGATGAATGTATAATATAATGCAACACATGCATTAGGATGCATGCAAAAGTACTTGTGTGTGAGCATACAACAGGCACGAGCAATTCACATTAATTAACAAACATGATTCCAATTAGGAATGACAAGTAAGCGGAGCATATAGAGGGAAAGCCATTGGGTGCACTGCACACTTTAAGTGCTGGAAGGTTACATTTGCATTATAGCTATGCTTAATTAATTAAAAAGTCATTAATGCTTCTCCATGCGGCACTTTGTCTTCTTCTACTGTCTCCCGGTGGTGCCCTCATTATTCACTCCAGGCTTCACTTATGTTTCACACTTTCACGAGAAAAATATTTTTGTATCGTAAGTGTAACCGTTTAAATATTTTGTACAGATCGCACGTCAAATGGACGGGAAACTACGACTAACGGGAGGTTGTGACATCTATTTGCCCAATTGATCGTCGGTTCATAGGTGTTTCTTTTCAACTTTTACTCACATTTTAAATTTTTGCATTTCATCTCCCATCAAAATTTAACATTACGAATGTTTAAGACATTAATATATACTTTTTGGTCATTTCCCAAAATTTGAGTTTTTTTTCAAACTTGCATGGTTGTGATTATACTTATCATGCGATCTAAACCTTTTTTAGCAAGTGTCAGGATTACACAAAACCAGATATACCAAAAACCAAAAATCCAGATATATTAAACGACAATTTCAAACAACTTTAAAAATGCATGAAAAATCATTTAATATGCATTATGTACGCATCATTAGATTTCAAGCGCCACCGATCAATGCAAGTATGAAGCATTTAAATTCTCCGATCACTTCCAGACAGAGACGCAGTGTTACAGTTAACCTAATCACAAACTATAATCTGTAAGTCATTCTACACCCATTAATGTGTTGTAAAGTGGTAAGTTAGAAGGGTAGCCCTATTGCCATTAGTAGTTTAAACTCTTCTGGGTGGCTTTGAATGGACGACAAATTATACCAGGGACTCACTGTGATCATTGCATTATGGTGAAAGTAAATGTCATCATGTGATTAGTAACTAAACGGCACAGGCTGTCCACATGTTACAGGAACCTTAATGATGATGGTGATGAAATGCATTGATCACTTTTTAACACAAGTTCACTTCTCATGATGTTGATGACATATAAAATCATTAATTTTGTAGCAAGTGCAAACTGAATCAACATCATGTCTTAATATGCATTGCAGTGGAAACGAAGCGCTTAAAAGTAAGTGTTTGGATGGATATGATAAACCTATAAAAAATTATAATTAATAAAAATACTTTAAAAGTTAAATTTTTTTGTATGGACGTCATGTAACGCAAATGTGTATGTACGAGGGATGGAGTGGTAGCAAAGTAATTAACAATCTGTTAAGTCAACAGGGATTGTGTTTCGTTTAAATTGTTGGCATTGATAGGAATTTAGAAGAAACTAATTTCACTACTATATATTTCTGGTGGAATAGGAAGGTAGTGTTGACATCCCATAATTCCTGCGGCGATTAAGTTTCCTGCTCCTCTTGAAGAGATGAAAGCACTTTGGTCCCGGATCTCATTCATTTTTTTAATCCATCCCAGGTCTTGCTAATGTTTACTCTAAAGTCTACTACTTTTCTTACATTATATGGCTTGGTTCGTTGCCTTCATCTTCCATCCCATTAAGTTCACTTTGCATAACAGTGTGCACAGTCGTTGTCCAAATTACTTGAGAGGAAGATGAGAAAGACGACTTTCTCTTTCATACCTTTCTAATGCATCTGCTCACGGATTATCATACGAAAATAATTAGAGACCCGAAATGAAAAGGGCTTTAAACAAGTTCGGTGCAAAGTTTGTTTTTGGGAGGTAGAATAAGCATTTTGCTTTTAAATCAGAGCATAAGATAATTACTATTTTGACGCTCCCATATAGCGTATACTATGTTATTCTTACTTCCATCATTCTTAAGCCACTGTTTTAAATAAAAAAAGTTAGTACATAGAAAAATTTCAGTGAGGACTAATCTATTATTTTGACCGCATTCAAGTATTTAAGAAAACGAGTTAACACTTTTTTAGTACAGTAATATTTTAATAGGTGGCGTGCGCTACCTTCAATCTTTTCACTGCTTGATACTTAAATTCTTACTCTTGCTTATGAAACACCTTACATTTTTTCACTTTCAATTTTATGATAACCTCGAATAAAAACAACTAACCCATATTTTATAGTCCCCGCAGCAAGTTAGTTTAATAAATTGCAATTTTGCACATAAAAAATCAAAATTTATTTCTAGCCTCAGTTTTCAATGTAGCTTCAAAAACGCTGCAACTAAGGAAGGGCACTGATGATTTAGCAAACCGAGATAAACCACAAATGCAATCAGACAGGCAATCACGTTGATGTCATTTTTCGCAGATGGCCGATATGTCAAACTGGAATATGACGCTTAATCTTTATTTATGGGGGAAAAGAATGGAGACTGTCATGACGTCTCCTATCTCCCTGATTGCCCAATCCATATCCAAACCCTCCCAATTCTCACTGCCTATCGGACAATAATGTGAAGCAAATATATAAAATGCGCCTTTTTTCCTTCTCATATCAGAAACCGGGAGCACAAACAGTTCCTGGAGCCCACACGATACACAGTGAATAGTGTGAGGGAAATACACATACTCAAGACGATGACAAATGGCTCACTAAATAAATAATTCTGGTGCACCACCAGCATCATTATATTATCAGTGACTTTGAGCCACGACTGCTAAAACATGGGTAGCCAAGCTCATAAAATTGACCAGGACGGTACGAGGCGTGCATGAAAAATCTACTAAAATGAGAGTAGATAGATGTAACTTGTGTATTTATGTATTTACTGATATTATTTTTCCATTAGTGGAATTGTATACACGACACAAGAAAATGGGCAAAAAAAGAAAACAATTCGACAACTTGTTTCGTCGTCATTCTATATGATATTATCACTGCAGGAGTCTTAAGCGGCTTTGCTCATTCAGTTAATTAACTTTTCCTTCAAGCTGACATTTTAAAAGAGGCGGATAACGTAGTGTCAATTCTTGGCTACTCTCTTCCCAAGCCATTTTCATAAATATCACTAGAAACCACAACAATAAGAGAGAAATACCTGTGCATTGGATATAGACAGAAATGATTGACAGTGTTCGAGTGAACAGTCAATTATTATTCTAACTTGGTATTCACCTGGGAAGAAACTAGTTCTGAAAGATTTTTTTACATGTTTATTAATGTCAGAGGTATGGAGGTGATAATCATCAAGCCGCTGTTATATTTTTTGGTATACTGATGAGCAAGAGGAAAATAATCCTTATATTTATTGAATTTGCGGTAAACCAGATTACAGGATTCTTATGTCGTACCTCACCATTATTTACAGGGCTGAGAATTATCTTGGAATCCACATTACTGTCAGTGAAATCAAGATAGTTAGTAACCAACTGCATTTGCATTTTGTTTCCCCCAAAAGATGAAACAATCAAAAATATTCATGACATTGTATGCATCGCGCAACAACAATGTAGAATGGAGTAAAGCATTCCTCTTTTGCGTGTCCATGTCACTCCTATCTTGCAAGCTAAAAATCTTTGTCTTCTAACTTAACCTTATTGCGGAATTCTATAAGATGAAACCGGTTCCTGTGGGCCTTCCCATGACGTTTTTGGATATTCATCTTGGTGCTCTGTAAAATTTACAATCATTGACATCCTAATGAATTCCGCCTCCTATAAAGTCATCCTCACATTGTCAAATTTACTTCTCAGGCTTTAGCTAAGTTTCAAAATGGTATTCTGCATAGATAATTAATTGCTAAGGAGTGCTTAGAATTTTTATTTACTTTACCATTAATTTGTAATCCTGAGACAAACTGAAAGCAGAAGGATCACATTGCCCAACCAAATCGTACTCCCCTAAGAAAACCTCTCCTAAAGCATATATGAAATGAAATGCTCTTTACAAACAATACAATCTGTGTCATCTCAAGACTGGAACTAAACTGTCCAGAAAACTGTTTCGACTCACTCACTCGGTCGTCAGTCCTCACAGATAAGTTAAGGGAAATCACAAAAGTGAGAATAAATTATTAATACGCACATGATGGATCACATGTCAACCCCAAGAGGGGAAAAGTTCATCCCAAATATTGTTTATATGATCACAGTGACCGAACTTAACTTTTGCTATTGTTATTTGGGTCCAACTCCCGGGAAAACCTCTTGGAAAGTGAATCTAAGTAAAGATGGATCCAATAATGTCAAAAACTGTTATCCAACTTTCGTCCCTTGTTCATTATATGATCGGCTAGTCAAAAAATTATTCCACACACGCTTTGTCTTGATTTCTTCATGGTCTCTGGAGCAGCTGAGATCAATCAAAGTGGCATTTTTTCTCACAACAAACTAACTCAAAATGTGATCATCTTGGTCATGGTGTTAAACACACTGTTGGATGGACGCACTCCATGTCCTACAATATACATAACAGGCAATCATGGAATAAAATAACCGATGGATGAATTTGTTCACCGGACTGGAAAATTTCATCTCGTTTGACTCACACATCCATCCATAATCCGTAATCCCCTGCTTACAATTGTGGTTTTCTTTCAGTATCATTTCTTGTGTAATGAGCCTTGCATTGGCATTTACAGTCATGCCATCACAATCACATTTAAAACAAGTATTATACTACTGCAATTAGTAGTCTCCTCAGTTTTGAGCAAGAAAAAATAGCTACTGTCCGTTTCAATGAAATACGGAGTAACTTTTTTCAATGGTTACCTGGCAGAGTTTGTTTATCATTGAGTAAAAAATAAATAATACATAATAATAATAAATTCGTCTTAATCTCATCATGGGGACTTAAAATCTAGAACATATTTTGGTTGCCCAGGCAATTTTTACAAAATTTGCCTTTTTCACGGTGATCATCCAACAAGCCTAGATAGCCAATTTAACATTAGGAACTCCGTATTTCATTGAAACGGACAGTAGGTTAAGATAATTTAAATAAACCAAGAATTCTGCTTGTTGGGCTTGTTCATCATCACTTCGCGCGTTCAGTTTAAAAAAAAAACAGCAGTTTTTGTTAAACAATAAAATCAATGATCAATAAAGAAAGTAGATACTTGAAGGAATGCTCCCTGCAGCGGGATCTCAGTAATAGCAGGGAATACGTCGTAGAACATGTTCTACGGGAAGCACACAAAATATGCATAGCAATGTCTGTGACGTTTGGTATAGCAGCTGTGCAGAAAAGTGCAGAAGACACACTCATTGGTGCAGAGCTG